>Ga0209488_10000020_pt1 | contig 115325 bp, 136 predicted proteins | sample Rivendell_Oct201_8_FD_188349 | JGI IMG/M metagenome (GOLD analysis project Ga0209488, IMG submission 188349) | Vadose zone soil microbial communities from the Eel River Critical Zone Observatory, Northern California, USA -... | ecosystem: Environmental > Terrestrial > Soil > Vadose zone >...
CGTGGAGCTGATCGCCCCGATCGCGATGGAGGAAGGCCTGCGCTTCGCCATCCGCGAGGGCGGACGCACGGTGGGCGCCGGCGTGGTGTCCAAGATCCTCAAGTAGGCAGAAAACTATGGCTAGTCAGAACATTCGTATCCGCCTGAAGGCGTTCGACCATCGCCTCATCGACAACTCGGCGCGCGAGATCGTCGAAACCGCGCGCCGGACCGGCGCGACGGTTCGCGGCCCGGTGCCGCTGCCGACCAAGATGGAGCGCTTCACGCTGCTGGTCTCCCCGCACGCGGACAAGGACGCGCGCGACCAGCTGGAGCTGCGCACGCACAAGCGGCTCATGGACATCATGAATCCCACCGACAAGACGGTCGACGCGCTGATGCGCCTCGAGCTTCCGGCGGGCGTGGACGTACAGATCAAGCTCAACTAAGGGCTTGATCGGGCAGGCCGGACTGCTATACTGGCCGGCCTTTCTGGGCCCGGCGTATTCCGGGCAAACCGCGCCCAGGCGCGGCATCGGGCGAGGTTGGTGCGGGCGCCGCGGTGGCGGGCCGGCCAAGACCACTCGAGAGCATCAGCGATGAGCATCGCTGCCCTCCGGTAGTCACGCCTCCATTACTTTAGCGACGCGCCAATCGCAACGTGCGTCCGGCGGCCGAGGATTGACAGATGAGCATCGGACTGGTCGGCCGCAAGTGCGGCATGACGCGGGTATTCACGGACGCCGGTGATTCGGTGCCCGTGACCGTGGTTGAGCTGCTGCCCAACCGCATCACGCAGGTCAAGACGGACGAGCGCGACGGGTATCGCGCCGTGCAGGTCACTTATGGCGAGCGCCGTCCGCAGCTGCTGTCGAAGGCGATTGCCGGGCACTATGCCAAGTCGAACGTGGCGCCGGGCAAGGCGCTGATCGAGTTTCGCCTGGCCGAGGCCGAGGGCGCCGATCTGCAGCCTGGCACCGAGCTCAAGATCGACCGCTTCAGTGCCGGCCAGGCGGTGGACGTGACCGGCGTCACCATCGGCAAGGGCTTTGCCGGTGTGATGAAGCGGCACAATTTCGCTGGCGGCTATGCCTCGCACGGCCATTCGGTCTCGCATCGGGTACCCGGTTCCATCGGCCAGCGGCAGACGCCGGGCCGCGTGTTCCCCGGCAAGCGCATGTCGGGCCATATGGGCGTCATGCGGCGCACCACCGAGAACCTGAAGATCATCGGCATTGACGCGGCGCGCAACCTGCTGCTGATCAGCGGCGCGGTGCCGGGAGCCAAGGGTGGCCAGGTCGTCGTGCGGCCTTCCGTCAAAGCGGCCCGCCTGGCGCGCCGCAAGAGCGTAACGCCCAGCAAGGCGGCCGCGGCCAATCCCGCGGCCAAGAAGGCGTCATGAAGCTCAAGATTGCCAACGGCAGCGCTGAATTGCAGGTCTCGGACGCGGCCTTCGGCCACGAATTCAACCAGGCGCTGGTCTTCCAGGTGGTCAATGCCTACCGCGCGGCGGGACGCGCCGGCACCAAGGCGCAGAAGACCCGTGCCGAAGTGCGCGGCGGCGGCCGCAAGCCGCGCCCGCAGAAAGGCGGGGGCACCTCGCGCGCCGGTTCGATCCGCAGCCCCATCTGGGTGGGCGGCGGCCGCGCCTTCGCCGCCAAGCCGCGCGATTTTAGCCAGAAGGTCAACCGCAAGATGTACCGCGGGGCCCTGCGCGCCATGTTTTCCGAGCTGGTACGCCAGGAGCGATTGCTGGTCACCGACGGCATCAGCCTCGAGGCGCCCAAGACCCGCCTGCTGGCCAGCCAGCTCAAGTCCCTGGATCTGGCCAACGTGCTGATCATCGTCGAGGCGCCGGACGAGAAACTGTTCCTCGCCGCGCGCAACCTGCCGGGCGTCGAGGTGCTGGCCGCCGCCGCGGTCAATCCGCTGAGCCTGGCGCGCCACGACAAGGTGCTCGCGACCGTCGGCGCGGTGAAGCTGATCGAGGAGCGCCTGCAATGAGCATCGTGGTGCGCAAGCCGGCGCCGAAGGCCAGTGCCGAGCGGCTGATGAGCGTGCTGGTCGCCCCGCACGTCACCGAGAAGACTTCCCAGGCCCTGCAGCTGCGCAACCAGTACACCTTCCGGGTACGCCGTGATGCTTCGCGCACCGAAGTGCGTGCCGCCGTCGAGCTGATGTTCGACGTCAAGGTCGCCGCGGTGCAGGTGCTCAACGAACCAGGCAAGTCGCGGCGCTTCGGCAAGACCTCAGGCCGCACGCAGGACTGGAAGAAAGCCTATGTCCGCCTGGCCGAGGGCCAGAGCATCGACTACGAAGCCACCGCGGGCAAGGCCTGAAGGTAAGACCATGGCGCTGATCAAGCTCAGACCCACCTCACCCGGCACGCGCTTCGTCGTGCGGGTCGCACGTGGCCACCTGCACAAGGGCGGCCCGCTCGAATCGCTGACCAAGCATCAGAACAAGACCGGAGCGCGCAATCACTTCGGCCGCATCACCACGCGCCATGTCGGCGGCGGATCGCGGCAGAAGTACCGCCTCATCGATTTCCGCCGCGACAAGGATGGCATCAAGGGCGTGGTCGAGCGGCTCGAGTACGATCCGAATCGCACTGCGCACATCGCGCTGGTCTGCTACTCCGACGGCGAGCGCCGCTATATTCTCGCGCCCAAGGGCCTGAACACCGGTGACGAGATCCGCTCCGGCAGTGAAGCGCCCATCAAGCCGGGCAACGCCATGGCGTTCCGCCACATCCCGGTCGGCTCGGTGGTGCACAACATCGAGCTCAAACCCGGCCGCGGCGGCCAGCTGGCGCGCAGCGCCGGCAGTTCGGCGCAGTATGCTTCACGCGAAGGCACGCATGCCTTCGTGCGCCTCAAATCGGGCGAAATGCGCAAGGTGCACATCGACTGCCGTGCCACGCTCGGTGAGGTCGGGAACGATGAGCACAACCTGCGCACCTACGGCAAGGCCGGCGCCAAGCGCTGGCGCGGCATCCGTCCCACGGTGCGCGGACTGGCAATGAATCCGGTCGATCACCCGCACGGTGGCGGCGAGGGCAAGTCCGGTCAGGGCAACCCGCACCCGGTGTCGCCGTGGGGCTGGCAGACCAAGGGCAAGAAGACGCGCCGCAACAAGCGCACCAGCAACATGATCGTGCAGCGGAGGAAGTAAGCGTGCCGCGTTCACTGAAGAAAGGTCCGTTCGTCGATCTGCACCTGGCCAAGAAAGTGCAGGTGGCTTCCGGCAAGAGCGACCGCCGGCCCATCAAGACCTGGTCGCGCCGCTCGACGGTCATTCCGGAGATGGTCGGACTGACGCTGGCGATCCACAACGGCAAGCAGCACATGCCGGTGCTGATGACCGAGAACATGGTCGGACACAAGCTGGGTGAGTTCGCGCCGACGCGCGTGTTCAAGGCGCACGGCGGCGACAAGAAAGTTTCGACTGTGGAGTAGGACATGCAGGTATCCGCCACATTGCGTTACGCGCGCATTTCACCGCAGAAGTGCCGGCTGGTCGCCGATCTGGTGCGTGGCCAGGCCGTGGGCGGCGCGCTCGCCACGCTGAAGTTCACGCCCAAGAAGGGCGCCGAGCTGGTGCGCAAGGTGCTCGAATCCGCGATTGCCAATGCCGAGCACAACCAGGGTGCCGACATCGACCAGCTCAAGATTGTGCGCATCGAGATCGATGCGGCGCCGGTGCTGAAGCGCTTTCATGCGCGCGCCAAGGGCCGGGGTAACCGCATTGTAAAGCGCAACAGTCATATCACCGTCCAGGTCGGCGACGGCAGGAAGGACTAAAAGATGGGCCAGAAGGTCAATCCGCTGGGTATACGTCTGGGCATCACCCGTGACTGGGTGTCCAAGTGGTATGCCACCAAGAAGCAGTTCCCGCTGCTGGTGCGCACTGATTTCCTCGTGCGTGAGTTCCTCAAGCGCAAGCTGGTCGAGGCCTCGGTGAGCCGCGTGCTGATCGAGCGCGCCGCCAAGAAGGTCAGCATTACCATCCAGACCGCGCGCCCGGGAATCGTTATCGGCAAGAAGGGCGAGGACATCGACAAGCTGCGCGCCGAGACCGCCAAGCTGCTCAACATGCCCATGGCCGATGTGCGGCTGAACATCGCCGAGATCCGCAAGCCCGAACTCGATGCGCAGCTCGTGGCTGAGGGCATCGCCCAGCAGATCGAGAAGCGCGTGATGTTTCGCCGCGCAATGAAGCGCGCGGTCATGAGCACCATGCGCAGCGGCGCGCTCGGCATGAAGGTGCGCATGTCCGGCCGCCTCAACGGGGCCGAGATCGCCCGCACCGAGTGGGTCCGCGAGGGCCGCGTGCCCCTGCACACTTTCCGCGCTGATATCGACTACGGCCTGGCCGAAGCGCGCACCACGTATGGTGTGATCGGCATCAAATGCTGGATCTTCAAGGGCGAGGTGTTCGACCAGGCCGAACTCGAGCGCGGTGCGCAGGCGGGTGCCGAGGCTGTCGCCGCCGCCGCCGCCGCGGCTGCCGCGGCGGCTGCCCAGCCGGTCGCCGCCACCGCGCCCGCGGCCGCCGCTCCAGCCGTCGTCGCGGTACCTTGAGTCGCGCGGAACGCCAGAGAGATTAAGAGTCAATGCTGCAACCTAAACGCACCAAGTATCGCAAGCAATTCAAGGGCAAGAACTACGGTCTCGCCACGCGCGGTAGCACCGTGGCTTTCGGTGATTACGGCCTCAAGGCGACCGAGCGCGCGCGCATGACCGCGCGCGAGATCGAGGCGGCGCGCCGCGCCATGGCGCGCTACGTGAAACGCGGCGGCCAGATCTGGGTGCGCGTGTTTCCCGACGTGCCGATCACCAAGAAGCCGCTGGAAGTGCGCATGGGCAGCGGCAAGGGCAACGTCGAATTCTGGGTCGCCAAGGTCAAGCCCGGCAAGGTCCTGTTCGAAATGGAAGGCGTCACCGAAGAGACTGCACGCGAGGCGTTTCGTCTTGCCGGCGCCAAGCTGTCCGTGACCACCTCGTTCGTCAAACGGCAGGTGCGCTGATGAACAACGCGGCGATCCGCAACCGGCCGACGAGCGAGCAGCGCGCCGAACTGCTGAAGCTGCGCAAGGAACAGTTCGCGCTGCGCCTGCAGCGTGTCACGGGCCAGGCCGTGAAGCCCGATCAGTTCGGCAAGGTCCGCAAGCGCATCGCACGCCTGAAGACGGCGATACGCGCGCAGGCCGGCGCCACGCCGGCCGCTGCGGCCAAGGCCAGCGGAGGAAAGCGATGAACACCGAAACCACGACAGTCGAAAAGCGCGGCGAGCGCGTGCTCACCGGCCGCGTTGTCAGCAACAAGATGGACAAGACCATCGCGGTGCTGATCGAACGGCTGGTGCGCCACGAGACCTACGGCAAGTTCCTGCGCCGCAGCACCAAGCTGCTGGCGCACGATGAGAGCAATTCCGCCCGTGAGGGCGACACCGTGACGATCACGCCCTGCCGGCCGCTGTCGCGCCGCAAGTCGTGGCGCCTGCTGGCGATCATCGAACGCGCGGCGCCCTGAGCGCCGAGCGAACTGCAACGGAAGCGATGCCATGATTCAGATGTGTACCATGCTCAATGCCGCCGACAACAGCGGCGCGCGCACGGTGATGTGCATCAAGGTGCTCGGCGGCAGCAAGCGCCGTTACGCCACCGTAGGCGATGTCATCAAGGTGAGCATCAAGGATGCGATCCCGCGCGGCAAGGTCAAGAAGGGCGAGGTGTACGACGCGGTGGTGGTGCGCACCCGCAAGGGCGTACGCCGGAGCGATGGTTCGCTGATCAAGTTCGACGGCAATGCGGCCGTGCTGCTTACCCCGAAGCTCGAGCCGATCGGCACGCGTATTTTCGGGCCCGTGACGCGCGAGCTGCGCACGGTGCAGTTCATGAAGATCATCTCACTCGCGCCCGAAGTGCTGTGAGCCTGGTGTAAACGGCGGAATCATGGAAAAGATCAGAAAAGGCGACCAGGTGGTGGTGCTGTCCGGCCGTGACAAGGGCCGGCGCGGCGCCGTGCTGCAGGTGGGCGGAGGTGAGGTGCTGGTCGAGGGCATCAACCGCGTCAAGCGCCACACCAAGGCCAATCCGCAGGCCAACCAGCCGGGCGGGATCATCGAGAAGGATATGCCGCTGCCGCGGGCGAAAGTGGCGTTGTGGAATCCGGCCGCCAAGAAGGGCGACCGCGTTGGCATCAAGACGCTGAGCGACGGCAAGAAGGTGCGCTTCTTCAAGTCGAACGGCGAGGTTATCGACGCCTGAGGGCGCCGGTCGCAGGTTTAAAAGCTATGGCAAGACTGCAACAGGTTTATCGCGAGAAGATCGTCCCGCAGCTCAGGAGCGAGCTCGGGCTGGCCAATCCCATGGAAGTGCCGAAGATCCTCAAGATCACGGTCAACATGGGCGTGGGCGAAGCCGTCGCCGATCGCAAGCTGATGGACGCGGCGGTGGCCGACCTGACCAAGATCACCGGCCAGAAGCCGCTGATCTGCAAGTCGAAGAAGGCGATCGCCGCCTTCAAGCTGCGCGAGGGTCTCGCGATTGGCTGCAAGGTGACGCTGCGTGGCGCGCGCATGTACGAGTTCCTCGACCGCCTCATCAGCGTGGCGATGCCGCGCATCCGTGACTTCCGCGGCGTCTCGCCGCGCGCCTTCGACGGCCGTGGCAACTACACCCTGGGCGTGCGCGAGCAGATCATTTTTCCGGAGATCCAGTACGACGCCATCGACCAGGTGCGCGGCATGGATATCACCATCACGACCTCGGCACGCGACAACGCCCAGGGGCGCGCGCTGCTGAGCGCCTTCAACTTCCCGTTCCGCAAGTAACCGACCGGATTTAAAAGCTCAAGGATCTGGCATGGCCAAGACGAACATGATCGAACGCGACAAGCGCCGCGTGCTGGTGGCGAAGAAATACGCCGTGGTGCGCACGCGCCTGAAGGAAGCGATCCGCAGCCCCAAGTCCTCCCCGGAGGAGCGTGTGGCGGCGCAGGTGAAGCTGCAGGGCCTGCCACGGGACGCGAGCCCGACCCGCCAGCGCAATCGCTGCGCGATCACGGGGCGCTCACGCGGCGTGTACCGCAAGTTCGGCCTGGCGCGCAGCAAGATCCGTGAAGTGGCCGCGCGCGGCGAGATTCCCGGGCTTGCCAAGGCGAGCTGGTAGGAGCCAACACGATGAGCATGACCGATCCGGTTGCCGACCTGCTGACCCGCATTCGCAATGGGCAGAGCGCGCGCAAGACCAGTGTGACGATGGCCTCCTCCAAGCTGAAGGCTGCCATCCTGCGCGTGCTGAAGAGCGAGGGCTTCATCGCGGATTTCAACATCGGTGACGACGCCGGCAAGCCGCTGCTGACCGTCGACCTGAAGTACTACGACGGCCGCCCGGTCATCGATCGCCTGGAGCGCGTCAGCCGCCCCGGGCTGCGTATCTACCGCGGCAAGGAAGACCTGCCGCGGGTGCTGGGTGGCATGGGCACCGTGATCGTGTCGACGCCCAAGGGCGTGATGACCGACAAGGCGGCGCGCGCCATCGGACAGGGCGGCGAGGTCATCTGCATCGTGGCCTGAGGGCCGGCGCCGCAGTTACAGCAGACGGAAAACGAATATGTCCAGAGTCGCAAAGCAAGTCATCGCCATACCCGCCGGCGTCACGGTCACGGTCGCCGCGGGCGTCGTCACCATCAAGGGCGCCAAGGGCGCGTTGACGCTGCCCGTGGGTGCGGGCATTGCCGTGGCACACGAGAACAAGCAGCTGGCCGTGAGCTACCAGGATGGGGGCACGGCGCGGATGCGCGCCGGCTCGACCCGCGCGCATCTGGCGAACATGGTGCTGGGCGTGACGCGCGGCTATGACCGCAAGCTGGAACTGGTCGGCGTCGGCTTTCGCGCCGCGGTGGCTGGCAAGGCGCTGAATCTGACGCTCGGCTTCTCGCATCCGGTCAGCTACCCGATTCCGGAGGGCATCAGCATCGAGACGCCGAGTCTGACGGAAATCCTGATCAAGGGTGCCGACCGGCAGCGCGTCGGGCAGACGGCCGCGGAGATTCGCGGCATTCGCCCGCCGGAGCCGTATAAGGGCAAGGGCGTGCGTTACTCGGACGAAAAAATCTCCCTCAAGGAAGGGAAGAAGAAGTAGCGCGGCAAGGAACAGGCAATGAACATCACCAAGAAAGAGCGGCGCCTGCGGCGCGCCATCAGGACCCGGGTCAAGATCCGCGAGCTGGGCACGCCGCGGCTGACCGTGCACCGCACGCCGCGGCACATCTACGCGCAGCTGTTCGCGGCCGACGGCTCGCGGGTGCTGGCGGCGGCCTCCACCGTGCAAAAGGCGGTGGCCAAGGACCTGAAATACACCGGCAACGTCGATGCGGCGCGCGCGGTGGGCCGGGCGATCGCCGAGCGGGCCAAGGCCGCGGGCTTTGCCCGCGCCGCGTTCGACCGCTCCGGTTTCCAGTATCACGGCCGCGTCAAGGCGCTGGCCGAGGCCGCCCGCGAAGCCGGGCTTGAATTCTAGGGCTATACGCCGGGACTTTACTGTATGGCAAGAATCGAGAAAAACCAGAGCGCCGATGACCTGATGGAAAAGCTGGTCGCGGTCAACCGCACCGCCAAGGTCGTCAAGGGTGGCCGCCAGTTCGGCTTCACCGCACTGACGGTGGTCGGTGACGGCGCCGGCCGCGTCGGCTTCGGCTTCGGCAAGGCGCGCGAAGTGCCGGTGGCGATCTCCAAGGCGATGGCGCAGGCGCGCAAGAGCCTGGTGAACGTCAGCCTGGCGAACGACACGCTGCACTACGCGGTCAAGGGCGAGCATGGCGCGACGCGCATCTTCATGCAGCCGGCCTCGAGCGGCACCGGGGTCATCGCCGGCGGCGGCATGCGCGCGGTGCTGGAATGCGCCGGCGTGCGCAACGTGCTGGCCAAGAGTTATGGCTCGCGCAATCCGATCAACGTGGTGCGCGCCACGGTCAAGGCGCTGGCGAGCGTGCGTTCGCCGGATGACATCGCCGCCAAGCGCGGCAAGACTCTCGAAGACATCCTCGGGTGAGACATGGCAACCGCGGCTAAAGTGAAGCTGACTCTGCTGCGCAGCCTGCACGGGCAGCTGCGGCACATCGGCGCCTCGGTGCGCGGGCTGGGGCTGCGCCGCCGGCACCAGAGTGTCGTCGTCGCCGACACCGCGGAGAATCGCGGCATGATCAACACGGCCTGCCACATGCTCAAAGTGGAGCGAAGCTGATGCGACTGAATACCATCAAGCCGGCTGCCGGTTCGCGCCGCCCGCGCCTGCGTGTCGGGCGCGGTGCCTCGGCCGGCCAGGGCAAGACCTGTGGCCGCGGGGTCAAGGGCCAGCGCGCGCGCAAGGGCGGGTACCACAAGGTCGGCTTCGAGGGCGGCCAGATGCCCTTGCAACGCCGCATGCCGAAAGTGGGCTTCCGCTCTGCGATCAAGCTGCTGCGCGCTGAAGTGCGTCTCCATGAGCTGGCGGCGGTGAGCGCCGCGGTGATCGACCTGGCGGCCCTCAAGGCGGCGCAGATCGTCTCCGTGCACGCCGAGCGCGCCAAGGTCATCGTGTCCGGCGAGCTGAAGAAGGCGATCCATCTCAAGGGGATCGGTGTCACCAAGGGTGCCCGTGCGGCGATCGAAGCCGCCGGCGGGAAGGTCGAGGTCTGATGGCTAACGCGCCGACCACCAACCTGGCAAGCCTCGCCGACGCAGGTCGAAGCGGGGAGATCCGCACGCGCCTGCTGTTCCTGGCGGGCGCCCTGATCGTGTACCGCATTGGTACTTTTATCCAGGTGCCGGGCATCAACCAGGCGGCCGTGCTGCGCTATTTCACCGACCAGTCCAACAGCATCCTCGGTGTCGTCAACAGTTTCAGCGGCGGCGCGCTGCAGCGCCTGTCCATATTCGCGATGGGCGTGATGCCCTACATCTCGGCCTCGATCATCATCCAGATGCTCTCGATGGTGGTGCCGACCCTGATGGAGTACCGCAAGGAAGGCGAAGCGGGCCGGCGCAAGACCACGCAGCTGACGCGCTACTGCACCGTCGGGCTCGCGGTGTTCCAGTCCTTTGGCGCGGCCGTGGCGCTGCAGAACGGCAACATGGTGCAGGCCGGTGGCCCGCAGTGGCTGCTGGTAGCCACGGTTACCATGACGACCGGCACGATGTTCCTGATGTGGCTGGGCGAGCAGATCACCGAGCGCGGCGTCGGCAACGGCATCTCCATGATCATCCTCTCCGGCATCGTGGCGGGGCTCCCGGGGGCGCTCAGCCGCACCTTCGAGTCGGTGAGCAACGGGGAGATGCAGCCCATGTTCGCGATCGCGCTGGTGGCGATCGTGCTCGGCGTGACCGGTTTCTGCGTGTACGTCGAGCGCGCCCAGCGGCGCATCGCCGTGCACTATGCCAAGCGCCAGGTGGGCCGCCGGATGTACGCCGGGCAGAGCAGCCACCTGCCCTTCAAGCTGAACATGTCGGGCGTGATCCCGCCGATCTTCGCCTCGAGCCTGCTGCTGTTCCCGGCCACCATGGCCAGTTTTTTCGCCACCGGTTCGGACACCAAGACGAGCTTCGTGCTGCAGCGTATCCAGGCGGCGCTCAATTATGGCCAGCCATTGCACCTGGTGCTGTACGCGGCGCTGATCCTCGGTTTCACCTTCTTCTACACCGCGCTGGTGTTCAACGCCCGCGAGACCGCCGACAACCTCAAGAAGTCCGGGGCCTTCATTCCCGGCATCCGGCCCGGCCAGCAGACCGGCGAGTACATCGACCGGGTGCTCACGCGCCTGACGCTGTGGGGCGCCACCTACATCATGGCGGTGTGCCTGCTGCCTGAGGTGCTGGTCTCCTCGCAGGGCGTGCCGTTTCAGTTCGGCGGCACCTCGCTCCTGATCGTGGTCGTGGTGGTGATGGATTTCATGGCACAGCTCCAGGCGCACATGATGTCCCACCACTATCCGGGCCTGATGAAGAAGGCGAATTTGCTGGGTGCCGGACGCGGCGCCCCGGGTACAGGTGAGCGATGAAAGTACGTCCGTCAGTGAAGAAGATCTGCAAGAACTGCAAGATCGTGCGCCGTCGCGGCGTGGTTTATGTGATCTGTTCCGACGCCCGGCACAAGCAGCGCCAGGGATGAGAGGCACAGTCGTGAGCGGCAGGAGTTCCGAGGTAACAGCATGGCACGCATAGCCGGTATCAACATCCCGATGAACAAGCACGTCGGGATCGGCCTGACCCATATTTTCGGCGTCGGCCGCACGCGCGCGCTCGAGAGCTGCGCGGCCGCGGGCGTCGATCCGGCCACCAAGGTCAAGGACCTGACGGAGGCGGAAGTCACGGCGCTGCGTGCTCAGCTGTCGCGCTACCCGCTCGAGGGCGACCTGCGGCGCGAGGTGTCGATGAACATCAAGCGGCTGATGGACCTGGGCACCTGGCGTGGCATCCGCCATCGCAAGGGCCTGCCGGTCCGCGGGCAACGCACGCGCACCAACGCCCGCACCCGCAAGGGCCCGCGCAAGCAGGCCGTGAAACTCAACGCCCCGCCGGGCAAGATTTGATCGCAGGCAGCAACCAATATGGCTGAACAGAAGACACCGCAGACCACGGCCAGCGCCACCGCCCAGAAGGAGGCCGCCGCCAAGAAGCCGAAGAAGGCGCGCAAGAACGTGCTCGATGCGATCGCGCACGTGCACGCCTCCTTCAACAACACGATCATCACGATCACCGACCGGCAGGGCAATACGCTGTCCTGGGCGACCTCCGGTGGCTGTGGCTTCCGCGGTTCGCGCAAGAGCACGCCGTTCGCGGCACAGGTGGCCGCCGAAAAGGCCGGCGTTGCCGCGCAGGAACACGGCGTGAAGAACGTCGAAGTGCGCGTCGGCGGGCCCGGTCCAGGCCGGGAGTCTGCGGTGCGCGCACTCAACGGTTGCGGGCTGAAGATCACCAGCATCGAGGATGTCACGCCGATTCCGCACAACGGCTGCCGTCCACCCAAGAAGCGCCGCGTCTGACGCGCAACCCGAGGAAAGTACATGGCGCGATATACCGGTCCTACATGCAAGCTTGCCCGCCGCGAGGGCACCGACCTGTTTCTCAAGAGCGGCGCCAAGCCGCTCGAGAGCAAGTGCAAGTTCCAGGTGCCGCCCGGCGGCGTCAAGAGCGAACGCCGGCAGCGGCTGTCCGACTACGGCCTGCAGCTGCGCGAGAAACAGAAGCTCCGTCGCATGTACGGCGTGCTCGAGCGCCAGTTCCGTGGCTATTACCAGATGGCGGCGCGCCGCACCGGTGCCACGGGCGAACAGCTGCTGAAGCTCCTGGAATCGCGGCTCGACAACGTGGTCTACCGCATGGGTTTTGCCGCGACGCGCGCTGAGGCGCGCCAGCTGGTGAGCCACAAGGCCATCGAGGTCAACGGCGGCATCGTCTCGATCGCCTCCTACCAGTGCCGCGCGGGTGACGTGGTGCAGGTGCGGGAGCGCGCCCGCAAGCAGTTGCGCATCCAGGGCGCGCTGGCCTCGGCGACCCAGGCGGGCCTGCCGGAATGGATCGAGGTCAACGACAAGGATATGCGCGGCGTATTCAAGGCGGTACCGGCTCGTGAGGATGTGCTCCCGGACATCAACGAGAACCTGGTCGTCGAGTTGTATTCGAAGTAAGGGTGAAGTGGATATGCAATCTTCAGTAAGCGAATTTCTCAAGCCCCGCGTCGTCAAGGTGCAGCCCGTTGCGCCACGGCAGGCGCGGGTGGTCATCGAACCGTTCGAGCGCGGCTTTGGCCATACGCTCGGCAACGCCCTGCGGCGCGTGCTGCTGTCGAGCATGCCCGGTGCGGCGATCACTGAAGTGGAGATCGACGGTGTCCTGCACGAGTACACCAGCATCGAGGGCGTGCAGGAAGACGTCGTCGAAGTGCTGCTCAACCTCAAGCTCGTGGCGCTGCGCATGCATGCGCGCAGCTCAGCCGAACTGCGCCTGCACAAGCGCGGCCCCGGACCGGTGACCGCCGGGGATATCCAGACCGATCACGACGTCGAAGTCGTCAATCCGGAGCTGGTGATCGCCAACCTCACCAAGGCGGGCGAACTCAACATGCAGATGAAGATCGAGCGCGGCCGCGGCTACCGCCCGGCGGTGCAGCGTGTGGTGTTCGAGGAACAGACCCGGCCGATCGGCCGCCTGCTGCTCGACGCCTCCTTTTCGCCGGTGCGTCGCGTGACCTATTCGGTCGAAGCCGCGCGCGTCGAGCAGCGCACCGATCTGGACAAGCTGATCATCGATATCGAGACCAACGGCACGATTGAGCCGGAGGAAGCGATTCGCCGCGCCGGAGGCATACTCAAGGACCAGCTGTCCGTGTTTGTCGACCTGCAGGGCGAGGATGAGGCGGTCTCCAAGATCACGGAGATGCAGTTCGATCCGATCCTGCTGCGTCCGGTCGATGAGCTCGAGCTGACGGTGCGCAGCGCCAACTGCCTCAAGGCCGAGAATATCCACTACATTGGCGATCTGGTCCAGCGCACCGAGGTCGAGCTGCTGCGCACCCCGAATCTCGGCAAGAAGTCGCTGACCGAGATCAAGGAAGTGCTGCAGAGCCACGGACTGATGCTGGGCATGCGCCTCGATGGCTGGCCGCCGGCCGGACTGCGTCGCGACGAAGAGTCCGGACTGATCTAACTACCTGCTGCAGAGATTGTCATGCGTCACAAACTTTCCGGCCGGCAGCTCTCGCGTAACAGCCCGCACCGCCGTGCTCTGATGCGCAACATGGCCGGCTCGCTGCTGCGCCACGAGACGATCCACACCACGCTGCCGAAGGCCAAGGAGCTGCGTCGCGTGGTCGAGCCCCTGATCACGCTTGGCAAGAGCGACTCGGAGTCCAACCGCCGGCTGGCGTTTTCGCGGCTGCGCGACAGTGCCGTGGTTACGAAGCTTTTCGGGGACCTGGGGCCGCGCTTCCGCGCCCGCCCGGGCGGCTACACGCGGATACTGCGCATGGTGCCGCGGCCCGGCGATTCCGCGCCGATGGCGCTGATGCAGCTCGTGGACGGGCCCGTTGCCGAGGTGGTGGCAGCCCCCGTTGCCGCCGCCCCTGCCGAAGCCAAGCCGGCCCGCGCCCCCAAGGCGCCGAAGGCCGCTGCGGTGAAGGCCGCTGCGGTCAAGACGCCAGCGCGGGAGGCGCCGGCCAAGGCCAAACCAGCGAAGAAACCCAAGAAAGGCGCGGCCAAGAGCGCCGCAAAGGGTGCAGCGAAGAAAAAGCCCGCGAAGTGATCCCGGGGGCGTGTGGAGCCCGGGGCGTGCGGTAAGTCTGTTGTAAGCATCCGTACAATGAAAAGAGGGAGACAGACATGAGTTTTGCATCGGATTTCAAAGAATTTGCCATGAAGGGCCCAGTGGTCGACCTGGCGGTGGGCGTCATCATCGGCGCCGCTTTTGGCAAGATTGTGGCGTCGCTGGTCGAAAACGTGCTCATGCCCTTCATTGGTTTGTTCCTGGGAGGCGTCAACGTCTCCGACTGGGCCGCCAAGATCAGTGTCGGCGCGGACGGTAAAGAAGTGATGCTGAAATACGGCTTGTTTTTGCAGTCCGTCATCGATTTCCTGATCATCGCCCTCGTCATTTTTGTCGCTATTAAGGCGCTCAATAAGCTCAAGAAGCCGGCTCCCGCGGCGGCCGCGGCCGCACCGGCACCGCCGCGGCAGGAAGTGCTGCTCGAGGAGATCCGCAATCTCCTGGCCAAGCGCTGAAAGCCCGGCTCCGGGGGCTGTCCGGAGCCTTATTTTGGGCGACAGATTGAATTGCGCCGTGGCTACTATAGAATCGACGACCGCGATGGAAGGTCGCGATCAAACTAGTTTGTTTGCCGCTATTAACTTCTGATTATCTGGGGATTCATCGATGAATATTAAGCTCGCTCTTGGCGCTGTTGTCGCAGCGCTCGCGCTGGCCGCCTGCAGCAACCAGGAAGCTCCGGCCCCGGCCGCCGCTCCGGCTGCCGACGCCGCCGCTCCCGCTGCTCCGGCTGCTGACGCTGCTGCTCCGGCCGCCGCTCCGGCTGCCGATGCCGCTGCTCCGGCTGCTCCGGCTCCGGCTGCTCCGGCAAACTGATCCTTCCGGGTCTGGCATGAAAGCCCGCGCAGGCCGTCAACCGGCCTGCGCGGGCTTTCGTGCTTTATGGCATGGCGATCAGTGTTCGCGACACCAGGGGCTCGCGCGAAGACCGGCGGTGGATGGAGTCGGTTTACCGCGATTACCTGAATGACCTGGCGCCACTCGGCACCGGTGTGTTTCCCGCCCTGCGCGAATTCGGCCACCGCGAGCCCGACCAGTTCGCCAGCTGGTTCGCCGATTCAAGCGCCCAGCTGCTGACGATACTCAAGGATGACCAGCCGGTGGGCTTCGCCATGGTCCGCAGCGGCCGGTCGCAGGCTGATCGCGACGCGGTCGAATTCTCCATGGCCGAATTCTTCATCGCCCGTCCCTGGCGTCGCCGCCGCGTGGGCCAGGAAGCGGTGCGCCTGATCCTCGACCGCTTCGCCGGCCGGTGGCACATCAAGGAATACTTGCGCAACCCGCAGGCGGTGGCCTTCTGGCGCCGCGTCGTGGCGGATTACACCGCGGGCAACTACCAGGAACGCGGCGCCAGCGGCGAGATGCACCAGTACTTCGAGTCCGGGGCCCGGCGCAGCCGCTGAGGCCGGTGTTCAGGCGCGCCGCGCGGTGGCGGCCCCGCCGGCCGGCGCGCGTGCGAGCGTGGCGGCCAGGTAGGTCCCCGTGAGCGATTCGCGGTTCGCCGCCACCTGTTCCGGCGTGCCCTGGGCGATCACCCGGCCGCCATTTTCACCGCCGCCCGGTCCGAGGTCGATCACCCAGTCGGCGCACTTGATCACATCGAGGTTATGCTCGATGACCACCATGGTGTTGCCGGCATCGACGAGCTGCTGCAGCACGCCGAGCAGCTGCGCCACGTCGTGGAAGTGCAGCCCGGTGGTGGGTTCATCGAGGATGTAGAGCGTGTGGCCCAGGCCGCGCTTGGCCAGTTCGCGCGCCAGCTTGATGCGCTGCGCCTCACCGCCCGAGAGCGTCGTGGCGCTCTGGCCGAGGCGCACATACCCCAGGCCCACGGCGAGCAGCGTCCGCAGGCGGTTTGCGGCCGCCGGGACGTTGGCGAACAGCTGCGCGGCCGCTTCGACGGTGAGTTCCAGGACCTCGTGGATGCTGTGGCCCCGATAGCGCACTTCGAGGGTCTCGCGGTTGTAGCGCCGGCCGCGGCAGATGTCACAGGGGACGTAGACATCGGGCAGGAAATGCATTTCCACGCGCAGCACGCCGTCGCCCTGGCAGGCTTCGCAGCGCCCGCCGCGCACATTGAAACTGAAGCGGCCCGCATCGTAGCCGCGGGCGCGCGCCTCGGGCACCTGAGCGAACAGCTCCCGGATCGCCGTGAACAATCCGGTGTAGGTCGCCGGATTGGAGCGCGGCGTGCGCCCGATCGGATCCTGGTCGATGTCGATCACGCGCTCAAAGCGTTCCAGCCCTGAGATCGCGCGGCAGGGCGCGAGGCCCTCCAGGCTTCCCTCGCTGAGGCGTGCCGCGGCGTGACGGAACAGGGTGTCGTTGATCAGCGTGGATTTGCCTGATCCGGAGACCCCCGTGATGCAGGTGAACAGGCCGACCGGCAGCCTGAGGTCGAGATTGCGCAGGTTGTTGCCGCTGGCGCCCTCAATGAGAATGGCGGCCGCGCCGAACTTGCGCCGCCGTCGCGGCACGGGAATCTGCTCCAGCCCGGCCAGGTAGCGGCCGGTGAGGGAGTCCGCGTTCGCGGCGATCTCAAGCGGCGTCCCCTGGGCGACGACCTGGCCGCCGTGAATGCCGGCGCCGGGCCCGAGATCGACGACGTGGTCGGCGCCGCGGATCGCGTCCTCATCATGCTCCACCACGATCACGGTATTGCCCAGGTCGCGCAGGCGACGGAGCGTGGCCAGGAGCCGCGCATTGTCGTGCTGGTGCAGGCCGATCGAGGGTTCATCGAGTATGTACATCACGCCGGTAAGGCCCGAGCCCACCTGGCTGGCGAGCCGGATGCGCTGTGTCTCACCGCCCGAGAGCGTATCGGCGGCGCGATCGAGCCCGAGGTAATCGATGCCCACGTCGGCCAGGAAGCGCAGCCGCTCCACGACGTCGCGCACGATGCGCTCGGCCACGGTGGCGCGCCAGCCCGACAGCTGCAGCGCGCCAAAATGCGCCAGGGCCTGCCCGACCGTCAGGCGCGTCAGCTCGGCGATGCTGCGTCCATCGATCAGCACGGCGCGTGCGGTGAGGTTCAGGCGCGTGCCGCCGCAGTCCGAGCAGGGGCGATGGCCGCGGTATCTGCCGAGTTCCTCGCGCACCGCGCCCGATTCGCTCTCGCGCCAGCGGCGCTCCAGATTAGGCATGATGCCCTCGAAGGCGTGCCGGCGCCGCTGGGCGCTGCCGCGCGCGTCGCGGTAGCGGAATTCGATCTCCGCTCCTTCGCTCCCGTAGAGCAGCCGGGCGCGCACGCTCTCGGGCAGCTCCGCCCACGGCGTGTCGATATCAAAACCGTAGTGGCGCGCGAGGCCTTCCAGCAGCTGGGAATAGTGTTTGTTGTGCCGGTCCCAGCCACGCACCGCGCCGGCGGCCAGCGACAGGCGGGGCTGGGAGACCACGCGCTGTGGATCGAAGAACTCCTGCAATCCCAGGCCACCGCAGCTGGCACAGGCGCCGGCCGGGTTGTTGAAGGAAAACATGCGTGGCTCGAGCGGCGGCACCGCGAACCCGCATTCCGGACAGGCATGGCGGCTGGAGAACACCAGCGGCGCGAGCCCGGAGTCTTCGGCAAACACGACGCGCGCGGCGCCCTGGCTGAGCTTCAGTGCCGTCTCGAAAGACTCGGCCAGGCGCTGCGCGGCCTCGGGGCGGGCGCGGAAGCGGTCCACCACGACTTCGATGGTGTGCTTGCGCCGGGCATCCAGGGGCGGGGCGTTTTCCAGCTCGAGCACCGCACCGTCGATGCGCACGCGCACGAAACCCTGCGCCGCCAGCTCGCCCAGCAGTTGCGCATGCTCGCCCCGCCGATCGCTGACCAGCGGCGCGAGCAGCAGCGCGGGCTGCTCTGCCCCCACCTGCAGCACCTGGTCGACCATCTGTCCGACGCTCTGGGCCGCCAGGTCGATGCCGTGGTGCGGACAGCGCGGCAGTCCGGCCCGCGCAAACAGCAGCCGCAGGTAATCGTAGATCTCGGTCACGGTGCCGACGGTGGAGCGCGGGTTGTGCGAGCCCGCCTTCTGCTCGATCGCGATGGCCGGGGACAGGCCCTCGATGCTGTCGACGTCCGGCTTGTCCATCATCGACAGGAACTGGCGGGCGTAGGCGGAGAGTGATTCCACATAGCGCCGCTGGCCCTCGGCGTACAGCGTGTCGAAGGCCAGTGTCGACTTGCCGGAGCCCGACAATCCGGTGAATACGGTGAGCCGGTCGCGCGGCAGGTCCACGTCGATGCCACGCAGATTGTGGGTGCGCGCACCGCGCACGCGAATGGTCTTCATGGGTTGGTCCGGGCAGGGCTCATCAGGCACAGAATTACGACCATTCTATACCCTCAGGGCGGTCCGGCCCCGGCGGGGCGGGGCAGACTCGGAGGGAGTCCCTGGGGGCCGGTCGGGCTGAAACGCGCCCTGGGGCGATCCTGGGGGCGCTGCGCCGGGCTCCGTCCGGCCGTTTGAGGCGCAACGGGCCCGAAACTGGGCCTGCCCGACCCTCCGCCGGCGACTACAATAGGCGCTGCGCAAACCTTAAAGTTCGCAAGAGGGTGCAGCCATGGCGCGCGGAGTCAACAAGGTCATTCTCGTCGGCAACCTCGGCGCTGATCCCGAGACCCGTTCCATGCCCTCGGGAATGACGGTGGCGAACATCCGCATCGCGACCAGCGAGAGCTGGAAAGACAAGCAGTCCGGGGAGCAGAAGGAGCGCACCGAGTGGCATCACGTCGCCCTGTTCGGGCGACTTGGCGAGATCGCCGGTGAGTACCTGCGCAAGGGCTCCCAGGTGTACATCGAAGGATCGCTCCGCACCCGCAAGTGGCAGGACAAGGAAGGCCGCGACCGCTACACGACCGAGGTCATCGCCAGCGACATGCAGATGATCGGTGGACGCGGCGGGGCGGGCAGCGGCGGAGGCGGCGGCACGGGCGGGAGCACCGGCAGCTACGAAGCGCGTGAGCGCGCGCCCGTGAGCGAGCCGGCCGGAGCCGGGGCCGGAGCGGTTGCCGAAGAGTTCGACGACGACATTCCTTTCTGATCCATGGCAGGCCGCTACTACATCCGGACTTTCGGTTGCCAGATGAATGAGTACGATTCCGCCCGCATGGCGGACGTACTGCGCGAAAGCGCCGGATACGAACCCACGGACGATCCGGAGCACGCCGACCTGCTGCTGATGAACACCTGCTCGGTGCGCGAGAAGGCGCAGGACAAGGTCTACTCGCTGCTCGGGGAATGGCGGGCGCGCAAGCAGCGGCGTCCGGCCCTGATCATTGGCGTCGGCGGTTGCGTCGCCAGCCAGGAAGGCGAGGCGATCACCGCGCGCGCGCCCTTCGTCGACCTGGTATTCGGGCCGCAGACCATCCACCGCCTGCCCGAGATGTTGCGCGAGCTGCGGCGGCGGGGCCGCGCGGTGGTCGATGTCAGCTTTCCCGAGATCGAGAAGTTCGATCGCCTGCCGCCGCCGCGCGTGGCCGGCGCGCGGGCCTATGTATCGGTGATGGAAGGCTGCAGCAAGTACTGCAGTTTCTGCGTCGTGCCCTACACCCGTGGCGATGAGGTCAGCCGGCCCATGTCCACGGTGCTGGCGGAGCTGCGGGCGCTGGCCGTGCAGGGGGTGAGGGAAGTTACGCTCCTGGGCCAGAACGTCAACGCCTACGCCGGGGCCGATGAGAGCGGCCGCATTGCCGACCTGGCGACGCTCATCCATCACACCGCACGCATTCCCGGCTTCGAGCGCATCCGCTTCACGACCTCACACCCGCTCGAGTTCAGCGACAGCCTGATCGAGGCCTACGCGCACGTGCCGCAGCTGGCCAATCACCTGCACTTGCCGGTGCAAAGCGGGTCCGATCGCATACTGGCCCTCATGAAGCGTGGCTACACCGCGCTCGAATACAAGGACCGGTTGCGCCGGCTCCGGGCGGTGCGGCCCGGCATCGCCGTCTCCTCGGACCTCATCGTCGGTTTTCCGGGCGAGACGGAGCGCGATTTCGAGGCGACGCTGCAGCTGGTGGCCTCCGCCGCGCTCGATCAATCCTTCTGCTTCCTGTACAGCGCGCGGCCGGGAACGCCCGCGGCGGCGCTCCCTGATGAAGTGACGCCCGGGATCAAGCAGCAGCGGCTGGCACGCCTGCAGGCGCAGCTCGATGCGCAAAGCCTGCAATTCAGCCGCGCGCTGGTGGGTACGGTGCAGCGCGTGCTGGTCGAGCGCCACGCCAAGAAGGACTCCCGCGAACTGGCCGGGCGCACGGAATGCAATCGCTGGGTCAACTTCGGCGGGCCGGTATCGCTCCTGCAGCGCTTCGTCGACGTCGTGATCACGGAAGCGCGTCCGCACTCGCTGCGCGGACGACTGCAGGCGCAGGCCGAGTTCGCGGGCAACCATGGCGCCTATCCGCTGGCGAGGGCCTGAGTCTGCCGAACCATACCGTCGCGATCGCCCGGGAGTTCCAGCTGGAGCCGGCCGACAATACCCGGCTCGCAACCCTGTGCGGTCCGCTCGACGCCAACCTGCGGCTGCTGGAATCGCGGCTCGAAGTGCAGATCCGGCGCCGTGGGCACGGCTTCCGGGTACAGGGCGTGCGGGCCGAAATGGCCGAACGGGCGCTGCGTGAATTGCACCACCAGGCCAAGGGCGGCGCGCTCAGCGCGGAGCAGGTGCACCTGTGCATCGTTGAACTCGCCGCGCCCGGTGCCGCTGAGTCCGGCGCGGGCGCCGGTGCCCGCGATCCGCAGCTGGTGCGCACACCGCGGCTCGTGATCCGCGCCCGTGGTGTGCACCAGCATGCCTACCTGGCGAGCATCCGCGAACGCGACCTGACCTTTGGTATCGGTCCGGCCGGCACCGGGAAGACTTACCTGGCCGTGGCCTGTGCCGTCGAGGCGCTCACCTCTGAGCGCGTGCGCCGCCTGGTGCTGGTGCGCCCCGCCGTGGAGGCGGGCGAGCGCCTGGGCTTTCTCCCGGGCGACCTGGCGCAGAAGGTCGATCCTTACCTGCGCCCCATCTACGATGCACTCTACGAGATGCTCGGGTTCGATCCGGTCGCGCGCCTGATCGAGCGCGCCGTCATCGAAGTGGCGCCGCTGGCCTTCATGCGCGGCCGATCACTCAATGACTCCTTCATCATTCTGGACGAAGCGCAGAACACGACGGTCGAGCAGATGAAAATGTTCCTCACGCGCATCGGCTTCGGCTCGCGCACCGTCGTCACCGGCGATATCACGCAGACCGATCTGCCGGCGGGCCGGCTCTCCGGGTTGCGCCATTCGCTGCGCATCCTGCGCGGCGTGGAAGGCGTGGCCTGCCAGCACTTCGATGCCGCTGACGTCGTGCGCCACCCCCTCGTGCAGCGCATCGTGCAGGCCTACGAGGCGCACGAACCGGAGGGCAGGGGGAGGGACGCTGCGCGTTCCGACGACGGCGTTGCCGGTGAGCCACGTGCATAGGCGGCGTCGGCCTGCGAGCGCTGGCGGCGTGACGGTACACCTGCGGCGCGCCATCCGGCGCGGCTGGATGCCCGGCATCGCTGCGCTGGAGCGCTGGACCACCATGGCGCTGGGCCGCCGTGCCCGCGGTGGCGAGCTTTCGGTGCTGCTGGTGGGGCCGGCACGGAGCCGGAGCCTGAATCGCCGCTACCGGGGCCGCGATCATTCCACCAACGTACTGTCCTTTCCGGCCGCGGGGCGCGCCCCTGAGCGGCGGCGCGCCCTGGGCGATCTGGTGATCTGCCCGCAGCTGCTGCGGCGCGAGGCCCGTGCCCAGGGCAAGACCATACGCGCGCATTGGACGCACCTGGTCATCCACGGCACCCTGCATCTGGTCGGCTACGATCACCAGCGACCCGCCGAGGCGCGGCGCATGGAGCGTCGCGAAACGCGGCTGCTGCGCTCGCTCGGCATCGCCGATCCCTATCGGAGCGTCTGAGCGTGGCCAAGGCAAAGGCAAAGGGCAAGGACGGCGGGGGCTGGCGCGGCCGGCTCACGCGCACGCTCGCCGGCGGCCTCACCGAACGTGCCCAGCTGCTCGAACTGCTGCGCGAAGCCACCAAGCGCGGCCTGCTCGATACCGACGCCATGGCGATGGTCGAGGGCGCCCTGACCATGGCCGAATTGCAGGCCCGCGATCTGATGGTGCCGCGGGCCGAGATGGTCTGCATCCGCCACGAGGATCCGCTGGCGCACATCCTGCCGGCGGTCATCGAGTCGGGGCACTCGCGTTTTCCAGTGCTCGACGGTGATCGCGACGACGTCGTGGGTATCCTGCTGGCCAAGGATCTGCTGCGCGCGGCGGGGGCGAGGGCGGCCTCGAAGTTCGACATGCGCGAGTTCCTGAGACCGGCGGTGTTCGTGCCGGAAGCCAAGCGCCTCGACGTCCTGCTCAAGGAGTTCCGCGGCAACCGCAATCACATGGCGATCGTGGTCGACGAATACGGCGGGGTCGCCGGGCTGATCACCATCGAGGATGTGATCGAGCAGATCATCGGCGAGATCGACGACGAATTCGACGTCGAGGATGACCAGAACATCCGTGCCGACGGCGAACGCCAGTTCGTGGTGCGCGGCGCCACGCGCATTGCGGAATTCAACGAGCACTTCGCCACCAGTTTCAGCGACGGCGAATTCGACACCGTGGCCGGCCTGGTCATGCAGCAGCTCGGCCGCGTACCGCGGCGCGGGGAGGCCGTGACCATCGGCGGCTTCGAATTCCGGGTGCTGCGGACCGATCGGCGGCGCATCGACAGCCTGCACGTCGCCCCGGTCCGCATCGCGACCGCGGCATCGTGAGTGCCGCGCGCTTCGCAGGCCTCACAACGTGGGGGCCGTGGGCGGCGGCGCTGGTCGCGGGCGCATTGCTGCCCCTGGCCTTCGCACCCTTCAATCTCTGGCCCCTGGCGATAGCCTGTCCCGCCTCCCTGATGCTGCTGTGGCAGCAGCGCACGCCTGGGCGCGCGGCCGCCCTGGGACTGTGCTTTGGCGCCGGCTATTTCGGAGCCGGCACCTGGTGGCTCTACATCTCGATCCACGACCACGGCCCCGCGCCGGTCTGGCTGAGCCTGACCCTGGTGCTGCTGGTCGTGGCCTTCATGGCCAGCTACTACGGACTGCTGGGTTGGCTTACGGCGCGTTTCCTGCCCGCCGCCGGCCCCTGGCGCCAGTACGCGGCGCTACCGGCGGCGTGGCTGCTCATGGAGTGGCTGCGCGGCTGGGTCCTGTCGGGCTTCCCCTGGCTGTCCCTCGGCTATTCTCAGACCGACACCTGGCTCAGGGCCTACGCCCCCGTGGTCGGCGTCTACGGCCTCTCCGCGCTGCTGCTGCTCCAGGCGGGCGTGCTGATGGCGTTGTGGCAGGGGCGCAGCCGCACCCGCCTGGTGGCGCTGGCACTCGCCGCACTCATCTGGGGGGGCGGCGCTGCGCTGGAGCGCGTGACGTGGACCGAGCCCCGCGGAGCGCCGGTGCCGGTAGCCGTGGTCCAGGGCGCGATACCGCAGGATGAGAAATGGCAGCTCGACAATCGCGTGCCGACGATGGCGCTGTACCGCACCCTGAACGATCAGGCTCTCGGTGCGCGCCTGATCGTCTGGCCGGAAGCGGCGATTCCGGAGCTGGCGAACGAGATTCCCCGCTACCTGGCCGACATCCAGGCCAGCGCGCGCTCCCACGGGAGCGATGTGGTCATGGGCGCCGTGCGCCTGGCGGACAACGGCGAGGACTACTACAACTCGATACTCGCGCTCACGGACAACGTGGTGTTTTATGACAAGCGCCATCTGGTGCCGTTCGCGGAATACTTCCCCGTGCCGGCCTTCGTGCGCCGCTGGCTGCGCTTCATGAGCCTGCCGTATTCCGATTTCACCAGTGGGTCGGCATTGCAGGGACCGCTCGTGGCCGGCGGCCTGAGCATTGCCCCCTCGATCTGCTACGAGGATGCCTTCGGCAGCGCGCAGCGGTTCCTGGACGCCCGCTCGGACCTGCTGGTCAACGTCACCAACGATGCCTGGTTTGGGCGCTCACCGGCGCGCTACCAGCATTTGCAGATTGCCCGGATGCGGGCGATCGAAGCCGGGCGCTACCTGGTGCGGGCGGGCAACGACGGGGTGTCGGCGTTCATCGGGCCGCAGGGGGAACTGGTGGCCCTCGCCCCCGAGTATCGATCCGCCGTGCTGCGCGGAACCGTAGTGGCACGCCGCGGTCTATCCCCGTACCTGAGGTTCGGAAACTGGCCGGTTCTGCTGCTGGGCCTGCTCGCGCTGGCGATGGCAGCCTGGAAGCGGCGGAACTGGGTGCGCCCCGAGTCCCGGTGACCCCTTGCGGGTCGGGGTATCATCCCCGCAGTCGTCAACCCCCAAGGCCCATTTGGTGGCCCTCTGCAGAGCTGGAGCGATTCATCGATGTCCAAATATGTCGCCTCCCCACGATTGGTGGGCATTGTCCTGATCACCACCCTGATGAGCGCCTGCGCGCCGCAGTCTTCCACCGCGGCGCCTGCCGCCGCGCCCGCCGCCGATTCCCCGCAGGCCGGGGGCGCGCCGGCCACGCCGCTCGTGCGCGGCCTGCCCGATTTTGCCGGGCTCGTCGAGCAGGTCGGTCCGGCGGTGGTCAATGTGACGGTCATCGAAAAACGTCAGCGCAATCAGCCGCGCGGATTCGGCAATCCCTTCTCGGACGACAACAACGATCCCTTCGGCGATTTCTTCCGCCGCTTCCAGGAACAGCCCCGCGACAACACGCCAGAGGAAGGCGTGGGCTCGGGTTTCATCGTCAGCTCGGATGGCTACATCCTCACCAACACACACGTGGTCGACAACGCCACGCGCGTGACGGTGCGGCTCACGGACCGGCGTGAGTTCCCGGCCAAGGTGATCGGGAGCGACGACAAGTCGGACGTCGCGCTGCTGAAGATCGAGGCGAAGAACCTGCCCACCGTAAAGATCGGCGACCCCAGCCGGCTGCGACCGGGGGAGTGGGTGGTCGCCATCGGCTCGCCCTTCAACTTCCAGAACAGCGTCACCGCGGGCATCGTCAGCGCCATCGGCCGCGAAGTGCGGGGCGGTTCGGCCTACAACTACGTGAACTTCATCCAGACCGACGTGGCCGTGAATCCCGGCAATTCTGGCGGGCCGCTGTTCAATATGAGCGGCGAAGTGGTCGGCATCAATTCGCAGATCTACAGCAACACCGGCAGCTATGCCGGCCTGTCCTTCGCGATTCCCATCGACATCGCCAACAATGTGCGCGTGCAGCTGGCGGCGACCGGACATGTGACCCGCGGCCGCATCGGCGTGAGCATCCAGCAGGTGACGGCCGCGCTGGCCGAGAGCTTCGGGCTCGATCGGCCGCGTGGCGCGGCCGTGAGCTCGGTGGACGGCGGCGGACCGGCCGACAAGGCCGGTCTGAAGCCCGAGGACATCATCCTCAGTGTCAACGGCCGCAAGATCGAGCAGTCCTCGGAGTTGCCGGCGCTGATTGCCGGCATCCGGCCCGGCTCCAGCGCCGACCTGGAAGTCTGGCGCGGCAAGGGCACGCGGCACGTCAACGTGGTCGTCGAGGAGCTCAAGGACAAGGCGACGGTGACGCGCACCAGCGGCAACGGCAGCAGCAGCGACAAGCTCGATGCGCTGGGCCTGAGCGTGCGTGAGCTGAGCGCCGCGGAAAAGAGCCAGCTGCATACCGGGGGGAGCGTGGTGATCACGGACGCAGACGGGCCCTCGGCGGAAGCCGGGCTGCGCGCGGGCGAGGTGATCCTTGGCGCCAACCGCAAGAGCATTGCTTCGGTGTCCGAGCTGCGCGATGCAGTCCGCGACGCCGGCCGTTCGATCGTGCTGCTCGTGCAGACTTACGACGCCGCGCAGGGCGGCAGCCAGCAGCGCATCGTCACCGTCCAGATGGAATAGCGCCGGGGCGCGCCCGGACCGCAGCAGGCCGGGCCCTGGTGTATTCTTAGGGGTTCAACCCCAGGACCTGGTCGCGCCCGCCCCGCCCATGCAAGAACGCTATGATCCGGCCGCCGTCGAGCGTGCCGCGCAGCAGTATTGGACCACGAATGCCAGCTTTGCCGCGCGCGAGAGCGCCGGCCGCGGCAAGTACTACTGCCTGTCGATGTTCCCGTACCCTTCGGGCCGCCTGCACATGGGGCATGTGCGCAACTATGCCATCGGCGATGTGCTGGCCCGCTTCATGCGCATGCAGGGCCTGAACGTGCTGCAGCCGATGGGCTGGGACGCCTTCGGACTGCCGGCGGAAAATGCCGCCATCGCCAATGGCGTGCCCCCGGCGCGCTGGACGCGCGAGAACATCGCCTACATGAAGCAGCAGCTCCAGTCGCTGGGATTCGCGCTCGACTGGAGCCGCGAGATCGCGACCTGCGATCCGGAGTACTACCGCTGGAACCAGTGGCTGTTCCTGCGCATGCGCGAGCGCGGCATCGCCTACCGCAAGACTGGCATCGTCAACTGGGATCCGCTCGACCAGACGGTGCTCGCCAACGAGCAGGTGATCGATGGGCGCGGCTGGCGCACTGGCGCGCTCATCGAGAAGCGCGAAATTCCGATGTATTACCTGCGCATCACGGCGTATGCCGAGGAACTGCTGGCGGCGCTTGTGGGCCTGACGGACTGGCCCGAGCGCGTGCGCACCATGCAGGCCAACTGGATCGGCCGCAGCGAGGGCTGCGATGTCGTGTTTCCCTATGCCGATGACACGGTCGCACTCGCGGGCGCCGGTGCGCTCACGGTGTTCACCACCCGCGCCGATACGCTCTTCGGCGTGACCTTTGCCGCGATCTCCGCCGAGCATCCGCTGGCCCTCGCCGCCGCCGCCCGCGACCCCAGGCTCGCTGCCTTTGTCGAGGAATGCCGGCGCGGCAGCACCATGGAGGCCGCGGTCGCGACCATGGAAAAGCGCGGCATGCCCACCGGCATGCACGTGCGTCAGCCGCTGACCGGCGAGCCGATCGAGGTCTGGGTCGCCAACTACGTCCTGATGAGCTACGGCTCGGGCGCGGTCATGGGCGTGCCCGCCCACGACGAGCGCGATTTTGAATTCGCACGGCGCCATGGCATCGCGCTGCGTACCGTGGTCAGGCCGGCCGGCGCGCTCTGGGCTGAGGTCGGCCCTGAGTGGCAGGACATCTACGCCGAGGCCGGCGAGACCGTCAATTCCGGGGAGTACTCCGGCCTGAGCTCGGCCGCGGCCGTGAGTGCCGTCAGCCGCGCGCTCGAGCAACGCGGGCTCGGCACCCCGCGGGTGCAGTGGCGTCTGCGTGACTGGGGCATTTCGCGGCAGCGCTATTGGGGCTGCCCGATCCCGCTCATCCACTGCCCCTCCTGCGGTGAGGTGCCCGTGCCCGACGCGGACCTGCCGGTGCGCCTGCCGGAGGACCTGGTGCCCGACGGCTCGGGCAATCCGCTCGCGAAATCGGAAGCCTTCCTGCGTTGCGCCTGCCCGCGCTGCGGCCAGGGCGCGCGCCGCGAAACCGACACCATGGACACCTTCGTCGACTCCTCGTGGTACTTCCTGCGCTTCGCCTGTGCCGACCAGGACTCGATGCCGATCGATGAACGAGCACAGTACTGGCTGCCGGTCGATCAATACATCGGTGGCATCGAGCACGCGATCCTGCACCTGCTGTACTCGCGCTTCTGGACGCGGGTGATGCGCGATCTGCAGCTGATCAGCCTTGATGAACCCTTCCGCCGGCTCCTCACCCAGGGCATGGTGCTCAACCAGATTTATTTCCGGCAGGCCGGCGCAGGGCGGCCGGTCTACTTCAATCCGGCTGAGGTCGAGGCGCGCTTCGACGCCGCGGGCAAGCGTATCGGGGCGGTGCTGACCGGCGATGGGCAGCCCGTCGAGCTCGGCGGGCTCGGCACCATGTCGAAATCCAAGAACAATGGCGTCGATCCGCACGGCCTGGTGCAGAAGTACGGCGCCGATACCGCGCGCCTGTTCGTGATGTTTGCCGCGCCGCCGGAGCAGACCCTTGAATGGTCGGACGAGGGCGTGCAGGGCCAGTTCCGCTTCCTGCGCCGCCTGTGGAAAGCCGTGTACGAGCACGTCAATGCCGGCGCGCTGCCGCCGCCTGCGGTGCCGGCGCTGCGCGAGGCCCCGGATGAGGCGGGCGCCGAGCTGCGGCGGCAGGCCCACCAGACCGTCGTGCGCGTCACGGACGATATCGCGCGCCGGCGTGTCTTCAACACGGCGATTGCGGCCGTGATGGAGCTGCTCAACGCCGTCGCGCGCTACGACAGCCTTAGCGCTGGCGCGCGCGCCCTGCGGCAGGAGGCGCTGGAGCTGGCCGTGCTGTGCCTCTCCCCGATGGTGCCGCACATCTGCCACGAGCTGTGGTTTGCGCTGGGTCACGAGCGCGCGCTCATCGACGAGCCGTGGCCAAAGCCCGATCCGGCGGCCCTGGTGCAGCCGACGGTGGAACTGGTCGTGCAGGTCAACGGCAAGCTCCGCGGTCGCGTGCAGGTGAGCGCGCTCGCCGACGAGGCCACGGCACGCGCCGCCGCGCTGGCCGACGCCGACGTGCGCCGCTTCGTCGGCGCCGCCGAGCCGCGCCGCGTGATCTACGTGCCCGGCAAGCTGGTCAATATCGTGCTCTGATGCACACTCCGCGCAGCCTGCGGTGGCGGATGCTGGCATGGCTGCTGCCGGGCTGGCTGCTGGCCAGCTGCGGCTTCCACCTGCAGGGACGCCATGATCTGCCGCGCAGCCTCGCCGCGGCGCGCATCGTGGCGGCCGACACGCAGTCGGATTTCTGCAACGCGCTGCGCACCGCACTGCTCGCGGCCGGTGCGCGCCTGGACGGGGCCCCGGACGGCTCCGCCACCATCCACGTTCTCGAGGACAGCACGGCCGAGCGCGTACTCACGGTCTCGGCCCACAATATTCCCACCGCCTTCGAACTGAGCTATCGCGTGCGGCTGTCGGTGGACTACCAGGGACGCGAGCTCATGGCGCCGGAGGAGCACGTCGTGACGCGCGAATACAGTTTCGACGAGCGCGCCCTGCTCGCCAAGGAGCGCGAGCGCGACACGCTGAGGCAGGCGCTGGCCGATGACCTGGTGGCGCTGATCATGCGCCGCCTGGACTCGCTCTAGCGCCGGCTCCCTCCGAGCCCCGCAGGAATCCGCACCGGTGCTGCCTCTTGCCGCGATCGACCGGGCCGGAGTGGTGCAGCTGCTCATCCGCTACGGGCTGGAGTTGCGGATGGTCGGACCGGGCGAGCCGATTCCCGGATCTTACTGGGGCGAGAGCGAAGCGGGACTGCAGGGCGGGACGCTGCTGGCCCGGCCGGACACGCCGCTCCATTCCATCCTGCACGAAGCCGCGCATTTCATCTGCATGAGCCCCGAGCGGCGAGTGGGCCTGGATCGCGACGCCGGCGGCGATGACGCCGAGGAGAACGCGGTGTGCTACCTGCAGGTCCTGCTGGCCGATTCGATCCGCGGCTGCGGACGCGAACGCGCCTGGCTCGACATGGACGAGTGGGGCTACAGCTTCAGGCTGGGCAGCGCGCGCGCCTGGTTCGAGCAGGATGCCGAGGATGCCCGCGCCTGGCTGCAGGCGCAGGCCATCATCGACGCGCGCGGGGCCTTGAGCGGGCGGTTGCGCGCGGCTTGAGACGGGCGAAAGCGTCGGTCGCCGCAACCAGTGCCCGCGCATTGCCGGGCTCGAAGGCCGAATGGCCGGCGTCCGCCACGACCTGCAGCCGTGCCTCGGGCCAGGCGAGATGCAGGGCCCAGGCGCTGCGCATCGGGCAGACCACGTCGTAGCGGCCCTGGACGATGACGGCGGGAATATGCCGGATCTTTTCCACGCCGCGCAGCAGCTGGTCTTCGCGCTTGAGAAAGCCGCGATTGACGAAATAGTGGCACTCGATGCGGGCGAAAGCCGCAGCGAATTCCGGATCCGTGAAGCGGGAGATGTCGCTCTCCTTCGCGCGCAGATAGCTCGTGGCCGCCTCCCAGACCGACCAGGCGCGCGCGGCGCGCGCCCGCACCTTGGCGCTGCGTGAGGTCAGGCGGCGATAGTAGGCCCGCATCATGTCGCGGCGCTCGCGTTCGGGGATCGGCGCCACGAATTCCTCCCAGCGATCGGGAAACAGCGCACCCGCGCCGAGCGGGTCCTGGTAGAACCACTCGAGCTCGGAGCGCCGCAGCAGGAAGATGCCACGCAGCACGAGTTCAGTCACGCGGCGCGGATGGCGCTGCGCATAGGCGAGCGCCAGGGTCGAGCCCCAGGAGCCGCCGAACACCTGCCACTGGCTGATACCGAGGTGCCGGCGCAGCCGCTCGATATCCGCCACCAGATCCCAGGTCGTGTTCTCGATGAGCGAAGCGTGCGGGCGGCTCTTGCCACAGCCGCGCTGGTCGAAGAGCACGATACGGTAGCGGCGCGGATTGAAGAAGCGGCGCATGGCCGGCGTGGTGCCCCCGCCCGGGCCGCCGTGCAGGAATACCGTGGGCCTGCCCTGTGGATTGCCACACTCTTCGAAATACAGTTCGTGGCGCGGCGACACCCTGAGCCAGCCCCGGCGATAGGGGCGCAGTGGCGGGTAAAGGGCGCTGGCGCCGCTCACGTGGACACCATCGGGCCGAGCGGCCGCCCCCCGAGCAGGTGCACGTGCAGGTGGTAGACCTCCTGGCCGCCGTGCGCATTGCAATTGACGATCAGGCGGTAGCCATCCTCGGCAATGCCTTCACGGCGCGCCAGCTCGCGGGCCACCGTGTACAGATGACCGATCAGCGCCTCGTCGGCGTCCGCAATGTCATTGACGGTGGGAATGGGCTTGTTGGGCACGATCAGGATATGCACCGGCGCGCGCGGATGCAGGTCGCGAAAGGCCGTGACCTGCTCGTCCCTATGCACGATCTGGGCCGGCAGTTCGCCGGCGATGATGCGTTCGAATACGGTGGCCATCTCGCCAGCGTAGTCTGTCCGGCTCGCCGCCGGCAAGTCACACCGGGCGTGGCGATTGCGCTAGTCTTCCCATCCTCCGGAATCGAATCGGTCCAGGACCCTGAGGCGCTCTCATTGAGACTCACCGCCGACACGCTTGCCAGACAGCTCTCCGAGCGGTTGCTGCCGGTCTATCTGCTCAGTGGCGATGAGCCGCTGCTGGCCTCCGAGGCACTGGATGCCATCCGCGCGCGTGCCCGGGCGCTGGGCTTCGAGGAGCGCGAACAGGTCTTCATCGAGCGGGCGGCGGCGGTCTGGGAACAGGCCCTGAGCATTGCCCGCAACCAGTCCCTGTTTGCGAGCCGCCGGATTCTCGAGGTGCGCATGGCCAGCGGCAAGCCGGGGGCTGGCGCCAGCGCGCTCCTCAGGCTCATCGCCGCGGCGGGCGATGAGCTGCTGCTGATCATCGTGACCGGCAAGCTCGATCGCGACGCTGCGGGTGCCGATTGGGTGCGCGAGGTGCAGGAACGGGGCGCGTGGCTGGCGCTCTGGCCACCCCCGGCGGCACGCTACCCCGAATGGCTGCAGCAACGGCTCGGGGCGGCGGGCCTTACCCTGTCGACCGAAGCCCTGGGGCTGCTCGCGGCCTGTACGGAGGGCAACCTGCTGGCCGCACAGCAGGAGATCGACAAGCTGCTGCTGCGCTTTGGTGGCGGGGCGAAGCTGTCGCTTGAACAGCTGGCCGAGGCCGCAGGCGAGAACGCACGCTTCGAGGTCGCCGCTCTGTCGCAGGCGATCGCGGCGGGCGATGCCGTGCGGGCCCTGCGGGTGCTGGCCGCGCTCCGGGCCGAGGGCGATGAGCCGGTGCGGATCCTGTGGTGGCTGGTGCGCGCCCTGCATGGCGAAGCCCGCGTGGCGCGCACCGTGTCGATGTCGCGCCTGGTGGCCCGCGCGGCGCTGGCCGACCGGGTGGCCAAGGGGCTGGCGCACGGCGAAGCCTGGGACGTGATGGCGCTGCTGGTGGCCGAGATGTGCGGTCTGCGCACGCTCCCCCTGCCACGGGCCGCGAGCCTGCCGGAGCCGGCGCGCGCATGAGTGAACCGATCGGCCTGTTCGGCGGTACTTTCGATCCCATTCACTACGGTCACCTGCGCACGGCCTTCGAGCTGTGGCAATCGCTCCGGCTGGCACAGGTGCGTTTCCTGCCGACCGCCAATCCCCCGCACCGCGAACCCACGCTGGCGGCGGCCGAGTTGCGCCTGCAGATGGTGCGTGCCGCGGTCGCCGGACAGAGCGGCTTCGTGGTTGATGAGCGCGAGATGCGCCGCCCCGGCATCTCCTACTCGGTGGACACGCTGCTCGACCTGCGCGCGGAATACCCCGATCGCTCGCTGTGCCTGCTGCTGGGCATGGACGCCTTCCTGGGACTGCCCAACTGGCACCGCTGGCAGCAGATTTTCGAGCTGGCCCACGTCGTGGTGGCGCACCGCCCGGGCTGGAAGGCCCCGATCACCGGCCCGCTCGGCGAGGTGATGGTGGATCGCGGTACCGGGAGCGTGCGGGACCTGCATCAATCCCGGGCCGGGCGCGTCTACGTCCAGGCGGTGACGCAACTGGAGATTTCCTCCACCGACCTGCGCCAGCTCATCTACTCCGGACGGGACCTGCGCTATCTGGTACCCGAGGCGGTGCGCGAACTGATCATCTCCACCCAGTGCTATGCTCAACGCCAGCCATGAGCTCAGAGGTAAACCCCCAGGCATGACCACGACCGCCCGCAAATCCCGGTCCCCGCGCAAATCCAGAGCCCCGGACAAGGCCAGGACCAGGCCGGCCGCGGCGGTCGCGGGGCGACCGGCAAAGCTTCCGCGCAGCGCGGCGCTCGTGGCGCTGGAAAAGCTGGCTCTCAAGGCCCTCGAGGACATGAAGGCGGTCAATATCCGGGTGCTTGATGTGCGCGGCCTGACCGACGTCGCCGACACGATGATCGTCGCTTCGGGCACCTCCGACCGGCACGTGCGATCGATCGCCGAAAACGTGATCGTGAAGGCCAAGGCGGCCGGGCGACGTCCGCTGGGGACGGAGGGCAAGCAGGACGGGGAATGGGTCCTGGTCGACCTGCAGGATCTGCTGGTGCACGTGATGTTGCCGCGGGTGCGGGAGTTCTATGCGCTCGAAGAACTGTGGGAAGTACCGCAGGCACAGCGACGCGGCCGCGCGGGCGGCGCGCGCGCGCGCGGCTGACCGCAACGCCCAGGGCGCCGCGGACCCATGCGCATACGCCTGATCGCGGTGGGCACGCGCATGAGCGCCTGGGTCGATGCGGCCGTGGCGGACTATTCGCGGCGCCTGCGGGGCGCCGCGGCGCTCGAGCTGATCGAAGTGCCGATGGCCCGGCGCGTGGCCGGGACGGATGCGGCCCGGGCCGTTGCGACGGAAGGGGAGCGCATCCTGGCGCTGCTGGCGGCGCGGGAGCACGCGGTGGCCCTGGATGAACGTGGCCGCCCGTTTACGACGCTGCAGTTCAGCGAATGGCTCGGCCTGCGGCGCCACGCCGGTGAGCCGCTGAGTTTCATCATCGGCGGCCCCGATGGCCTGGATGCGGCGGTACTGGCGCGGGCGCAGCTGCGCTGGTCGCTCTCCGCGCTCACCCTGCCGCACGCGCTGGTGCGTGTGTTGCTCGCCGAACAGCTGTATCGCGCCGCTACAGTGCTGGCCGGCCATCCCTATCACCGGGCCTCGTGAGCGCCAGCGACCATCATGCCGCGCACCCGGGGAAAATTCCCCCGGCGCTATTGCTGGCCTCGGCCTCACCGCGGCGGCGCGAGCTGCTGTGGCAGCTGGGCGTGGCGCACCGGGTCGCCGTGGCGGAGCTCAGCGAGGAGGCCTTCGACGGTGAGTCGGCCGCGGACTGCGTGCAGCGCCTGGCACTCGCCAAGGCGAACTGGGTCTGGAGGGCGGCCGCGGTTCCAGGCGCGGCCACGGCGGCGCTGCTGCCGGTGCTCGGTGCCGACACCACGGTGGTGATCGATGGGGAGATGCTGGGCAAACCCGCCGATCGCAGCACCGCACTGCGCATGCTGGCCCGGCTATCGGGGCGGACCCACGAGGTGCTGACAGCCGTGGCGCTGGTCGGCCCGCAGGGCAGCGCGCAGCGCCTGAGCCGCAGCGCGGTGAGTTTTCGCGAGCTGGCGCCGGCCGAGTGCGCCGCCTACTGGGAGAGTGGCGAGCCGCGCGACAAGGCGGGAGGCTACGCCATCCAGGGCCTGGGCGCGGCTTTCGTGAGCGAGCTGCGCGGCAGCTACTCTGGCGTCGTGGGCCTGCCGCTGTTCGAGACTGCGGCGCTGCTGGATGCTGCGGGCGTGCCGCGCGGGCAGCTTCGGGGCCCGGTGCGCGAGTCAGTCCCCGATGCGTGAAATCCTGGTCAACGTGTCACCGCGCGAGACGCGCGCCGCGCTCATCGAGAATGGCGGCACGCAGGAAGTGTACGTCGAGCGCGCCAACCGGCGCGGCATTGTCGGCAACCTGTACAAGGGCCGCGTGTCGCGTGTGCTGCCTGGCATGCAGGCGGCGTTCATCGACATCGGCCTGGAGCGCACGGCGTTCCTGCACGCCGGCGACATCGCCAGCGAGCGGCCGCAGGAGGAGGAGGGAGAGGGAAGTCCTCCACCCCCGGAGGACATTGGCCGCCTGGTGCTGCCCGGCCAGGACCTCCTGGTGCAGGTGCTCAAGGAGCCCCTGGGTACGAAAGGGGCGCGCCTGAGCACGCTGGTTTCGCTCCCGTCGCGATTCCTGGTGTACATGCCCCTGGGCCGGGGCGTGGGCGTTTCGGCGCGCATCGAGGATGAGCAGGCACGCGAGCATTTTCGCGCCCTGGTGCGCGAGCTGGCCGCCGTCAGTGGCGCTGCGGGCGGCTATATCGTGCGCACGGCCGCCCAGCGCGCCCCACTGGAGGCGCTGCGCGCCGACATGCTGTACCTGGCGCGCCTGTGGGAGCATGTGCGCCAGGAGAGCCTCCAGGCGGCGAGCGCTTCGCTGGTGCACGCGGATCTGCCGCTCGGTGCGCGCATGCTGCGCGATGAGCTGGGGCCCGACGTGCGCTGCGTGCTGGTCGACAGTGCCGCGGAAGCGGCGCGCATGCGCCAGTTTGCCGCCGCCTTCATGCCTGAAGCCGTCGAGCGCATCGAGCCCTACACCGGTCCCCGGCCGCTGTTCGAGCTGTACGGCGTGGAGCAGGAGATCGCCCGCGCGCTGGACCGGAAGGTGCAGCTGAAGTCGGGCGGCTACATCGTGATCGACCAGACCGAGTCGATGACCACCGTCGACGTGAATACCGGCGGCTACGTCGGCACGCGCAGTGCCGAAGACACGGTCTTCCGCACCAATCTCGAAGCCGCCTCGACCATTGCCCGCCAGCTGCGCCTGCGCAACCTCGGCGGCATCATCATCATCGATTTCATCGATATGCTGGACGCGGAGCATCGCGAGCAGCTGCTGTCGGCCCTGCAGGAGGCCCTCGCGGCCGATCGGGCGCAGACCCAGATCGCCCCCGGGGCGCCCCTCGGACTGGTGGCCCTGACGCGCAAGCGGACCCGCGAGAGCCTGGGGCATCTGCTGTGCGAACCCTGCCCGACCTGCCAGGGCCGCGGGTTCGTGCGCAGCGTGGAGACCATCTGCCACGAAATCTGCCGCGAAGCACTACGGCAGGGTGCGCAGGCCCAGGTCAGGGAACTGCTGATCCTGGCGCACGCGGAGGTGGTCGAGCGGCTCCTGGACGAGGAGGCGCCGGCAATCGCGGACCTGGGACAGCAGCTGGGCAAGCCGGTACGCCTGCAGTCTGAAGCGCTCTACAGCATCGAGCAGTTCGATGTCGTGCTAGCCTGAGTGACATGGACGCCGAGCCCACCCGTCCTGCCCGCGTCGCCGCGGTGCAGATGAGTTCCGGGGCCGACCCGGGAGAAAACCTCGCCAGCGCGGCGCGCCTGTTGCGTCTCGCCGCGGCGCGCGGGGCCAGCGTGGCGCTGCTGCCGGAGAACTTCTCGCTCATGGCGCGGCGCGACGCCGACCGCCGTGCCCACGCCGAGGTCGACGGCAGCGGTCCGGTGCAGGCGTTCCTGGCTGACACGGCCCGCGAACTCAAGTTGTGGATCATCGCCGGTTCGGTGCCGATCGCCGGCGAAGCCGGTGGGCGGCTGGCGCAATCCTGCCTGGTCTACGGCGCCGACGGCGCGCGCAAGGCACGCTATGACAAGATCCACCTCTTCGACGTGGACCTGCCCGAGCGCCAGGAGAGCTATCGCGAGTCGACCCACATGGCCCCCGGCGATTCGACCCTGGTCATCGATACGCCCGCCGGGCGGCTCGGACTGTCGATCTGCTATGACGTGCGCTTTCCGGAACTCTATCGCCGGCTCGTCGCCGCGGGCGCGCAGTGGCTGGTGGTACCTGCCGCCTTCACGGCGCCCACCGGCGAGGCGCACTGGGAGCCGCTGCTGCGCGCGCGGGCGATCGAGAATCTCTGCTATGTCGTCGCCGGCGCCCAGTCCGGCCTGCACGCCAACGGCCGGCGCACCTGGGGGCACAGCCTGATCATCGACTTCTGGGGCCGCATCCTGGCGCAGTTGCCGGATGGCGAAGGGGTGATCACCGGCGAGATCGACCTGCCGGCGCAGGCCGACGCGCGCCGCAGTTTCCCCGCACTCGCGCACCGGCGCGAGGGGCTGTTCCAGCATGACTGAAACGGCCATGCAGCTCGCGCAGGCGGGGTTGCTCGCGCCGGCCGGGCTGGACCCGAGGCGGCTCGGGCAGGCGCTCGATCTGGTGCTCGGCGCGCAGGTGGACGCCGCCGATCTGTATTTTCAGGTCTCGCAGGAAGAGTCGTGGGCGCTCGAGGACGGCATCGTCAAGGAAGGGAGCGCGAGCATCGAGCAGGGCGTGGGGGTACGCGCACTGGCCGGCGAGCGCACCGGCTTTGCCTACTCGGATGAGATCCAGCCCCTGGCGCTCGAGCAAGCCGCGCGCGCGGCGCGTGCCATCGCGGTCCGCGGCGGCTCCGGCGCGGTGCAGGCCTGGCGGCGCGTCCACGGCCACCAGCTCTACCAGCCCGTGGATCCGCTGCTGAGCCTGGCCGACGAGCAGAAGGTCGCCTGGCTCGAACGCGTCGATCGCGAGACCCGTCGCATGGATCCACGCATCGTGCGGGTGATGGCCAGCGTGCATGCCGTGCACGAAGTCATCCTGGTCGCCACCAGCGACGGCACGCTGGCCGCCGACGTGCGGCCGCTGGTGCGCATGAACGTGTCGGTGATCGCCGAGCACGAGGGGCGGCGCGAGCAGGGTTACGCGGGCGCCGGCGGCCGCTACACGCTCGCCGAACTGGTGAGCCAGGATCGGCCGCTGCAGCTGGCGCGCGAGGCCGTGCGCCAGGCGCTGGTGAATCTGGAGGCGGTGAATGCGCCGGCCGGCACGATGACGGTCGTGCTCGGGCCCGGCTGGCCCGGCATCCTGCTGCACGAGGCCATCGGGCATGGCCTCGAGGGGGACTTCAATCGCAAGGGCACCTCCGCCTTCAGCGGCCGGATCGGCCAGCGTGTCGCCAGTCCCGGTTGCACCGTGGTCGACGACGGCACGCTGGCGGGCCGCCGCGGCTCACTGAACATCGACGATGAAGGCACCCCCACGCAGTGCACGACGCTGATCGAGGATGGGATCCTGCGCGGCTACCTGCAGGACCGGCTCAACGCCCGGCTCATGGGCGTGGCTCCCACCGGCAACGGCCGCCGTGAATCCTTCGCCCACGTCACCATGCCGCGCATGACCAACACCTACATGCTGGCCGGACCCTACGTGCCCGAGGAAATCATCCGCTCCGTCGATCGCGGCATCTACGCCGTGAATTTCGGGGGCGGGCAGGTTGACATCACCTCCGGCAAATTCGTGTTCTCGGTGAGCGAGGGCTACCTGATCGAGGATGGCAGGGTCGGCGCGCCCATCAAGGGCGCCACGCTCATTGGCAACGGTCCTGATGTGCTCACGCGCGTCGCGATGGTCGGGAATGACCTGCAGCTCGATGAGGGCGTGGGCACTTGCGGCAAGGAAGGCCAGAGCGTGCCGGTGGGCGTCGGGCAGCCGACGCTGCGCGTGGATGCGTTGACGGTGGGCGGGACCGCATAGCGCCCCGCCGCGGTCGACCGGGTCAGGGCCGCGCGCTAGCATGCGCGGGTGAAGCCGCTCAATAAACCCGTCTACGAGAGCCTGCCGAGCCTGTACGTGCTGGCAGGCGCCCTGCTGCTGTGGCTCAGTTACCGGGACCGCGACAATTGGTGGAGCACGCTGTGCGCGGTGGCCGGGCTGGCGGCCATGGTCGCAGGGCTCGTGATCGGGATGCACCGGCGCGACTACCGCGCCACCAGCGCCGACTATGCGCGCCGCGGCCGCCCGCCCGGGGATGGCAGCGGCCCGGCGGGCTGAGCGCGGCCCGGGCGGGCCTCAGCTGCGGGACTTCAGGTCCTGCGGCCCCTGCGCCGGGTGCGCACCGGTGGAAGTGATGTCGCCTTCTGAAAACGGGCGATTCGCGGGCCGCTCGTCGATGTACATCAGCTGGTGGGATCCGAGGGAGACCACATCGCCATCGTTGAGGTTGTGACGGCGCACGCGCTTGTCCTTGATGAACACTCCGTTGGTGCTGTTGAGATCCTCGATGATGCAGAGCCGCTCATTGGTGATGATCTGGCAGTGATGGCGGCTGATCACACGGCTGTCGACGCGCAGGTCCGCGTCGGAGGCACGGCCTATGATCAGGCGCCCGGTACGCAGCGCGCGCTCCTCCAGGGTATTGCCCTTGCTCACCACCACCAGACGTGCCACCGGGGCGGACATCGCACCGTCACCCGGGCGCCCGGACCTCATCGCCGGCGCTCCCGCGGACGGGGTGCCGCGCGAGACGGGACGCGTGCTGAATTCGCTCCAGCGCAGCTCCTGGACCGCCGCGGCGATGTCCGGTGGCTGCACCTGATCGCGCCCGCGATTGAAGGCCGCCAGCATCGCCGTGTCGCACAGCGAGTTCACGAGCCGCGGCACGCCGCCGCTATAGCGGTACAGGGGCTCGAAACAGCCGGCCTGGAAGATTTCCCGGCCCTGTGAGCCCGCCACTTCCAGGCGATGCAGCACGTAGCCCTGCATGTCAGTCGCGGACAGCGCGGCCAGGTGAAATCGCAGCCGCACCCGCTGCGCGAGCTGCACGAGCTCCGGCGCGTCCATCTTCTCGTTGAGTTCGGGCTGGCCGACCAGAATGATGCGCAGCACCTTTTCCCGCGTGATCTCCACTCCCGACAGCAGGCGGATTTCCTCGAGCACGCGCAGGCTGAGGTTCTGGGCCTCATCAACGACCAGCAGCAACCTGCGCCCGGCGCTGACCTGTTCCATGAGAAAGCCGTTGAGCGTCGCCAGCAGCTCGGCTTTCTTCATCTGAAACGGGCTGTAGCCGAACTGCACCAGCACGGACTGCAGGAACTCCACCACCGAGACCTGCGTCTGGCTGATCTGCGCGACCACCACGTCCTTCTCGATCTCGTGGAGGAAGGTCTCGATCAGCGTTGTCTTGCCCGAGCCGATATCCCCGGTGATGACCACGAAGCCGTCGGCAAACCAGATGGTCGACTCCATGTACGCCTTGGCGCGCGCATGGGCCTTGCTCAGGTAGAGGAATTGGGGATCAGGGCTGAGCCGGAATGGCAGCTCCCTGAGTTTGAACAGCTCCAGGTACATCCAGTTTCCCGCTACCATTCTTCCGAAGCACTGTGCACAAGCCTCGTCGAGTTTGGAGGCAAATTCAAGGTGGGCGGTCGAGCGATACCCCCAGCCGCCGGAGCAGGTTCCGGGTGCGCCGGTCGCGCTCGCGGGCCGTCGGCGCCACCAGTGTGCAATGACCCAGTTTGCGCCCCGCTCGCGCCTGCTTGCCGTAGTCGTGCAGATGAGTGCCCGGCTGGGCAAGCACAGCCTGAGGCGCGGGCATGCGGCCGATCAGATTCACCATGGCGGCGTGGCCCACGGCGGCGGGGCTGCCGAGCGGCAGTCCGCAGATCGCCCGCAGGTGATTCTCGAACTGGCTGGTGATCGCCCCTTCGATGGTCCAGTGGCCGGAGTTGTGCACGCGCGGGGCGAGTTCGTTGGCGATCAGCCGCCCGTCGCGGACAAAAAACTCGATCGCCAGCACGCCCACGTAGTTGAAGGCGCGCAACACCGAGCGCAGGTGGGCGCGCGCCTGGCGCTCGATGGCCGGCGCCTTCCAGGGCGCCACGCTCAGGCGCAGGATGCCCTCCGCGTGCCAGTTGCGCGTCAGCGGGTAGAGCGCTTCGCTCCCGTCGCGCGCGCGCGCGCCGAGCGCGGAGACTTCGGCTTCGAAGGGCACGAACTCTTCGTAGATGAGCGGCACGCCGCCGAGCGCACGCCAGGCGGCCGCCAGCGCGGCGCCATCGTGAACGAGGCGCTGCCCCTTGCCGTCATAGCCCAGGCGTCGCGTCTTGACGACGCCGGGCAGGCCGATGCGCTTTGCAGCGCGCTCCAGTCCGGCCCGCGAGTTGACGGCCGCAAAGCGCGTGGTAGGCACGCCAAGGCGCTGGAACAGGCGCTTTTCCGCCACCCGGTCCTGGCCGGTGGCGAGCGCCCGCAGCGGCGGGGCAATGCGCGTGGGCAGGCCGCGCGTCGCGGCCCGCAGGGCCCCGACCGAGACATTCTCCCAGTCGAAACTGATGACCTGGCTGCGCCGCGCGAGCCTGCGCAGCTGCGCGGTGTCGGTGAAGTCGCCGACCAGGATCGGCGCCAGCGCCGCCGCCGGAGCCTCCGCGCTGCGATCGAGGAACAGGAAGTCCAGGCCCAGCGGGTAACCTGCGAGCGCGAGCATGCGGCCGAGCTGGCCGGCGCCCACGACGCCGACGGTCATGCCGCCGGATTCCGCGGATCCGGATGCGCCAGGACCGCCTCGGTCTGCGCGCGCCGGTAGCGGGCCAGCGCGTCCGCGACCTCGGCGTGGCGACCCGCGAGAATGGAGGCGGCAAACAGCGCCGCATTGGTGGCGCCCGCCGCGCCGATGGCGAAGGTGGCGACCGGCACGCCGGCGGGCATCTGCACGATCGACAGGAGTGAATCGATGCCATTGAGCGCCCGCGACGGCACCGGCACACCCAGCACCGGCAAGGCGGTTTTCGCCGCCGCCATGCCCGGCAGGTGCGCGGCGCCCCCGGCACCGGCGATCAGCACCTCGATCCCGCGACCCGCCGCGGTGCTGGCGTATTCGAACAGCAGGTCCGGCGTGCGATGCGCCGAGACCACGCGCACCTCATGCGCGATGCCCAGTTTATCGAGGATCTCGCCGGCTGAGCGCAGGCACTCCCAGTCGGAAGAGGAGCCCATGATGATGCCGACCAGCGGTTTCATCGGCGGATTTTAGCACGCGCCCCGCCCGGGCCTGCAGCGAGGGCCAGGGCCTGCTCGAGGCGCTCCGGGTCGAGCTCGCGCATCAGCCGGCCGATGTACTGATGCTGGCGCGCGAGCGCTGACTGGCCCCGCAGGCGGCGCGCTTCGCGCAGCGCCTCGCGCAGTTCCTCGGGCAGGAGGAGGCTCGCCAGCTGCGCCTCGCGCAGGGCCACCAGCCGCACGCCGAGTTTTTGCCTGTATTCGGCGTCGCGCTTACGCGCCGAGCGGCTCGGGCGTTCCTCGAAGCCTTCCTCGTCGAGTTCGTCGGGTGGGTTCATTTGAGCGATCCGGCCGGGCGTGGTGCTGTGCGCTGTTACAATTCTGCCATGCCCGGGGAAGTCGACGCGACGCGGATTCCGGAACTGCAGCAGGTGGTCAGCAGCGCCCTGGCGCAGGCCCGTGCGGCGGGCGCCAGCGCGGCGGACGCGGACGCGAGCGTGCAGCAGGGCCTGACGGTCACCGTGCGCCTGGGTGAGGTCGACACTATCGAGCACCACCGCGATCGCGGCATGGCCGTCACCGTCTTCTTCGGTTACCGCAAGGGCTCGGCCAGCACCGCTGACCTGCGGCCCGAGGCGGTGAGCCAGACGGTGGCCAAGGCCTGCACGATTGCGCGCTATACGGCCAGCGATGATTGCGCCGGGCTCGCCGAGCCGGAAGCGATGGCGCAGGTCTTTCCGGACCTGGACCTCGATCATCCCTGGGAGATCGATGCGGAGGGGGCGGTCGAGCTGGCGCGCGAGTGCGAAGCGGCCGGACTCGCCGTCGATGAACGGCTGACGAACTCCGAAGGCGCATCGCTGGCGACGCATCGCGGCGTGCGTGTCTACGGCAACACCCACGGCTTTCTGGCCGGGTGCCCCAGTACCAGCCACTCGCTGAGCTGCGCGCTGCTGGCACAATCCGGCACGGAGATGCAGCGCGATTACTGGTACTCCGTGGCGCGCCACCAGGCGGAACTGCAGCCGGGCGCGGCGCTCGGGCGTCGTGCGGGCGAGCGGGCGCTGGCGCGGCTGGGAGCGCAGCGGTTGGGCACGCGCCGCGCCGCCGTGCTGTTCTCTCCACAGATGGCGCGCGGGCTATACGGCCATTTCGTCAGCGCGATACGCGGCGCCAGCCAGTATCGGCGCGCCTCCTTCCTGCTCGATGCGGCCGGCGAGCAGGTGTTCCCGCCGTTTCTGCAGATGCAGGAGCGACCCTACCTGCCGCGTGCCCTGGCCAGCGGCGCGTTTGACTCCGAGGGCGTGGCGACGCGCGATCGCGAGCTGGTGCGCGACGGCGTGGTGGATGGCTACGTGCTCGGCAGTTATTCAGCCCGCAAGCTCGGGCTCAAGACCACCGGCAATGCCGGCGGTGTGCACAATCTGCTGGTCGGTGCGCCGGCGGCCAGCCATGAATTCGAGGGACTGCTGCGGCAGATGGGCAGCGGCCTGTACGTCACCGAAATGATGGGGCAGGGCGTCAATGGGGTGACCGGCGACTATTCGCGCGGCGCCAGCGGTTTCTGGGTCGAGGGCGGCGCGATCGCCTATCCGGTGCACGAGATCACGATCGCCGGAAACCTGCGCGAGATGTATCGCGGCATCGTGGCGCTCGGCACCGACGTAGACACACAGGGAGCAATCCGCTGCGGCTCGGTGCTGGTCGAGGGGATGACGATCGCCGGGGAATAGGCCCTGAGCCTAGCCCATCACCAGCGACTCCAGATCGCGATCGCCCAGGCGCTCGCGCCACGCGCCTTCCAGATCCGCGCACACCCGCGCCACCGCCGGCGGCGCGGCCCGCTGGGCTTCGCCGTGCACGCTGTTGGCGGCGCGCGCCGCGGAGAAAATCTCCCGCAGCCGGATCTGGCCGGAATCGCGCGCGGGCAGCAGCGTCTCTTCCTCGGTGCTGACCAGCAATCCGGCCGCTTCCAGCGCGTCCACGATGCGCGTGAGCGCGATGCCGGGGAGGGCGAGTTCGGCGGCGAGTGAGTTGACGCTCCAGCGTTCTCCGCCGCGCAGGTGGGCGCGGGCAACCAGATACATGACGCTCAGGGCCAGCTCCTCGGTCTCCATATTGGACAGCCGCGGCTCGCGCATGCCGATGCGCAGATAACTGGGGTTCTGCACGTAGAACGAGAGCTGCGCGCCCAGCAGCAGGATCAGCCAGGAAAAGTAGATCCAGATGAGCGCGGCGACAAAGATGGCAAATCCGGCGTAGACAATGGACAGGCGGGTGGTGGAAACGATGATGGAGGTGAACACGCCGCCAACTGCGGCCCATAGCACGCCGCCGGCCAGTCCGCCCACCAGCGCCGGCACCGCACGCACGCGCGTGTTGGGAACCAGCGCATACAGCATTGCGAAGGCGGCGCTGACGATCAGGTAGGGGGAGAGCGCGAGGGCGGTGCTGCGCAGCTGGCCGACGAGCGGCAGGTGCGTGAGCAACACCACCGACCGGTTGGCCGAGGTGAGGTGAGCCATGCCGACCAGGGCGCCGACCAGGAGCGGTGCGACCACGAGCAGCACCAGATACTCGGCAATGCGGCGCACGAAGCTGCGCGGCACTTCCACGTGCCAGACGAAGTTGAGGCTGTCCTCGACCTTCTTGAGCGTCGCGATCAGCGTCCAGACCAGCAGGGCCAGGCCCACGGAGCCGACAATGCCGCCGCGCACGTGATCGGCGAAGTCCATGACCTTCTCGGTCAGTGGCCCGGCCGCATCGCCCATGGGGCGGAAGAATTCGTAGATCAGGGGTTCAAGTTCACGGTGCGCCCCGAACACCTTGAGGAGCGCGAAGCTGAAGGCCACCAGCGGCACCAGCGCCAGGAGCGTGGCATAGACCAGCCCCATCGCGTGGATACTGAGCTGGCCACCCAGCAGATCGCGCAGCAGCGCGTAAGGGTATTGCGCGAAGCGGCGCGCCTGTTCGCCGGGATGCTGGCCCGAAGCGGTGCCGAACAGCCACCGCTCAAAATAGCCGCGCGCCCGCTGCCACATTTGCAGAACTCCTCAGGCCCGGCCGGTGGGGGGGCCGGTCAGGCGGGCGAGGGCCTCCGCGTATTTCTCGGTCGTGCGAGCGATGATTCCGGCCGGAAGTTTCGGTCCCGGGGCACGCTTGTCCCACTGCAGGGTCTCCAGGTAATCGCGCACGTACTGCTTGTCGAAGGAAGGCGGGCTGGCGCCGGGCCGCCAGGTATCGGCGGGCCAGAAACGGCTGGAGTCGGGCGTCAGCACCTCATCGATCAGCGTCAGCGTGCCGTGCGCGTCGAGGCCGAATTCGAACTTGGTGTCAGCGATGATGAGGCCGCGCGCACGCGCGTGGCCCGCGGCGTGCCGGTAAATCGCAATGGCCGTATCGCGCACCGCCGCGGCGCGCACGGCGCCGAGCTGCGCCTCGACGATGGCGAATTCGATGTTCTGGTCGTGTTCCCCCGCCGCGGCCTTGGTCGCCGGCGTAAAGATGGGCTCGGGCAGCTCATCGGCGAGGCGGAGCCGGCGCGGCAAGGGAATGCCGCAGATCGCGCCGCTCTGCTGGTATTCCTTCCAGCCCGAACCGGCCAGGTATCCGCGCACCACGGCTTCGATCGGCAGGGCCTCGAGTCGCCTGACGATTGCCGCACGGCCGCTGAGCGCTGCGCGCTCGGCAGGATCCCCGATGACATCGGTCAGGGGCCGGGTGCTGCGATGGTTGGCTACCAGCCGTTCGGATTGATCGAACCAGAATTCGGAGATCTGGTGCAGGACCCGGCCCTTGCCCGGAATCGGGTCGGGCAGCACGACGTCGAAGGCACTGAGCCGGTCGGTGGTGACGATCAGCAGATGCTGCGCGTCGACCTCGTAGATATCGCGCACCTTGCCGCGATGAAGCAGCCGGAGCCCACGCAGCGAGGTTTCGTAAATGGTTGCGGGAGCGTCGTCCAAGCTCGGTTACCATAGCACTGTCAGGCGCGAGGGCGCGCATCTTGCCGCCCGCCCGGCGGCGGGGTCAAGCAAAGCGAATCATGGGCTGGAACGGCAAGATCATCGGTGGGGCAATTGGCTTCGTGCTCGGCGGCCCGCTCTGGGCCCTGCTCGGGCTGTTCGTGGGCCATCAGCTGGACAGCAGCGGAGCCGCAGCGGCGCAACCCGGCCCCGGCGCGGCGGCGCGGGTGCAGGAGCTGTTCTTTCCCGCGACCTTCCGCGTCATGGGCCACATCGCCAAGGCGGATGGCCGCGTCTCGGAACAGGAGATCAACGCCGCCCGCGCCGTGATGGTGGCGTTGCACCTGAACTCGGCACAGGTGCGCCAGGCGATCGCCTACTACACGGAGGGCAAGCAGCAGGATTTTTCCCTCGAGACCGCCCTGCAGGAACTGCAGCCGCTGCTGCGTGCCTTTCCGCAGCTGGCGCAGTTCTTCATGGAGATCCAGCTGCAGGCCTCGCTGGCCGGCAATGGCCTCGGGGCCACGCCGCGTGCGCGCCTCCTGCACGCGGGACGCCTGCTGGGCCTGACGGGCGGCGATTTCGCGCGCCTCGAGGCGCTGATGCGCTGGCGCATGAATGGAGCACCGCCGGCCGGCGGCGCGAGCGCGCAGGCCCAGACCGATCAGCTCCAGCAGGCCTACACGCTGCTCGAGGTGTCTTCCGCGGCCGCCGACGAGCAGGTGGTGAAGGCCTACCGCCGGCAGATGAGCCGCAATCATCCCGACAAGCTGCAGGCCAACGGCCTGCCCGAATCGATGCTCGAGCGCGCCAAGGAACGCACCCAGCAGATTCAGGCGGCATACGAACTGATCCGCAGCGCGCGCGGCATGCGATGAACGCCACTGCCGTGTGCTGCTGAGCTCGGGTAGACTTCCCTGCCATGGCAGCCCCCTGGATTGCGCCTTCGATTCTCTCAGCCGATTTCGCGCAGCTCGGCGCCGAAGTGGACGCCGTGCTGGCGGCGGGCGCGGACCTGGTGCACTTCGACGTGATGGACAATCACTATGTGCCAAACCTGACGATCGGGCCGCTGGTGTGCGAGGCGCTGCGCAAGCATGGCGTCAAGGCGCCGATCGACGTGCACCTGATGGTGCGTCCGGTCGACCGGCTGGTGCCGGATTTTGCGCGTGCCGGCGCCACCTACATCAGCTTTCACCCGGAGGCCAGCGACCACGTCGATCGCACCATCGCCCTGATTCGTGAGCAGGGCTGCCGGCCGGGCCTGGTCCTCAATCCAGCCACGCCGCTCGACTGGCTGGATTACACGCTCGAGAAGCTCGACCTGGTGCTGCTGATGTCGGTCAATCCCGGGTTCGCCGGCCAGCAGTTCATTGCCGGAGTGCTGCCGAAAATCGCCGAAGTCCGGCGACGGGTCCGTGCGAGTGGCCGCGAGGTCCGCGTCGAGGTGGACGGTGGCATCCGGACCGACAACATCGCCGCCGTGGCGCGCGCCGGAGCGGACACCTTCGTGGCCGGCTCGGCCATCTTCGGCAGCAGTGATTACGCAGCGACGATCCGGGCCATGCGCGCGGCTATCGCCGCGGCCGATGCCATCAGCGCCTGATCAGGCTTCGTCGTCCTCGTCGTCTTCGTCCTCGTCATCCGAGGCCATGGCGGCCATCGGCTTCGCGGCCGCGGCGCCGGCACCACCCCGGGAAGGAATCACGACCGGCCGGGTCTTCATCTTTGGCCGGGCGTTGAACACCACGATGGTCTTGCCGGTGGCGCGCAGCAGGCCCTGTTCCTCGAGCACCTTGAGTACGCGGCCCGCCATCTCGCGCGAACAGCCGATCAGCCGCGAGAGCTCCTGGCGCGATACCTTGATCTGCATGCCTTCCGGATGCGTCATCGCGTCCGGCTCGTTGCAAAGATCCATGATCGCGTGTGCGACGCGGCCCGTGACGTCGACAAAAGCCAGATCGCCGAGCTTGCGGTTGGTGCGATCGAGGCGCGTCGCCAGCTGCGTCGCCAGCTCGAAGATCAGGCCCGGGCTCTCCGTGGCCACCTGACGGAAACGCGGATACGTCATCTCCGCCAGCTCGCAGGCACTGCGAGTACGCACCCAGGCACTGCGCGTCGGCTGTTCGTAGAACAGGCCCATCTCCCCGAAGAACTGGCCTTTATTCAGATACGCCAGCACCATCTCGTTGCCTTCCTCGTCCTCGATCATCACCTCGACAGATCCGCTGATGACGTAGTACAGGACGTCAGGGAGATCGCCGGCGTGAATCAGGACGGTCTTGGAAGGAACGGTGCGGACCCGGCAGTAACTGAGGAAGCGGTTGATTGCCGGAATGTCGCTCAATGCTCTGACATTTTCTTCCATGCCGCGGCTGCTGTGATCCGGTGAAAGGTTGTTCATCCACACTTTCTATACATAAGTCCCGCTGGCTGCAAGGCTTTTATGCAATGTGGGTTAAACCCAGTAGGCGCTGCGCGTCATCAGCTTGGAGGCCAGGCCCATCAGGGCGCGCAGCGGTGGCGGCAGTTCTTCGGCCCCCGCGGCCTGTGCGGCCTGCGCGTGTCCGGTCTCCTCGCGTTGCATCGTTTCCAGAATTCGTCGGCTGCGTGTGTCCTGCGCCGGCAGCCGGACCAGGTGCTCGGCCAGATGACCCTCCACCTGGCGTTCCGTCTCCCGCACGAAGCCCAGACTCAACCGATCGCTCAAGGCCGCGGCGGTCGCGCCGATCGCGAAGGCGCCGGCATACCAGAAGGGGTTGAGCAGGCTGGTGCGATCAGCCAGCTCGCGCAGCCGCTGCTCGCACCAGGCCAGATGGTCGCCCTCCTCGGCCGCTGCGCGCAGCAGGAATTGTCGCGTTGCATCGGAACGGGCCATCAGGGCCTGGCCGTGGTAGAGCGCCTGGGCGGCGATTTCGCCGGCGTGATTGACTCGCATCAGGCCCGCCACCAGGCGCCGGTCGGTCTCCCCCAGGGGCGCCGCCTCCGGCAGGTCGGGGGGCGCCCGGGAGGCCCGGGCAGGGGCAAACAGGGCCCGCAGGGCGTTGTCCGCCGCCCGCAGCAGGCTATCCAGGCTGAAATCAGGCGGTTGGGGCCCGGGCATGGTCCCATTATAGAGTGTCGGCGGGCGCGGACAGGTGGCGCCGGCCTCCCCGGAGCGGCCCTTTTGCAAACCGGGGGGCGCTTGAGTACACTTTCGCGCCATTTTTCCAGGTTCCCCAATCATGAAGACGAGATTTGCCAATGCCGCCACCGTGCGCGGTGACTGGTACGTGGTCGACGCCAGCGGCAAGACTCTGGGGCGTCTGGCCTCGCAGATCGCCCATCGGCTCAAGGGCAAGCACAAGGCGGATTACAGCCCCCACGTGAACATGGGCGATCACATCGTGGTGCTGCACGCCGAGAAGATTGCCGTCACCGGCAACAAGCTCGATGACAAGATGTACCACCAGCACACCGGGTACCTCGGCAACCTCAAGTCGATCGCACTGGGCAAGCTGCTGCAGGAGCACCCCGAGCGCGCGCTGCAGTTTGCCATCAAGGGGATGCTGCCGAAAAACACCCTGGGTCGGAACATGTACCGGAAACTGCACGTATTCGCGGGCGGCCAGCATCCGCACACCGCCCAGCAGCCCAAGCCCCTCGCACTCTAGAGCTTCAGGATCCAAACATGGCAGCCTCCACCGACTACGGCACCGGCCGGCGCAAGACTTCGACGGCCCGCGTGCACCTGCAGGCGGGCACCGGGCGCATCACCATCAACGACCGGCCCATCGATGAGTTCTTCGGACGCGAGACCGGCCGCATGATCGTGCGCCAGCCGCTCGAACTGGTGCAGCTCACCGGGAAATTCGACATCAAGGTGCAGGTCCGCGGTGGCGGAATCACCGGCCAGGCCGGTGCGATTCGCCACGGCATTGCCCGGGCGCTGATGAAGTACGATGCGACATTGCGCCAGCCCCTGCGTCAGGCGGGCTTCGTCACCCGCGATGCCCGCGAAGTCGAGCGCAAGAAGGTCGGGCGGCGCAAAGCCCGGCGCGGCCCGCAGTACTCCAAGCGCTAGTCCAAAAGCGCCGCCCCTGCCGGTCCGGCGGGGCGCTGCACTCGCCATGCACGGTCTGCTAGGATCTTCGGCCGGCGCACGGATGGGGGATCGTCTAGTGGTAGGACCGCGGACTCTGACTCCGCTAACCTAGGTTCGAATCCTAGTCCCCCAGCCATCCCGCCGCACTACAGAGTGCGCACGCCCGCCTCGTTTCCCACGAGCAGCACATCGGCTGGCCGGGCGGCGAACAGCCCGACTGTCACCACCCCCGCAAGCTGGTTAATGGCTGATTCCAGGCGCAGCGGTTCCGTAATGCGCAGTCCGTGGACATCGAGGATGTGGTTGCCGTTGTCCGTGACGGCGCCACTGCGCCACACCGCACGTCCGCCGAGCTGCGCGAGCTGGCCTGTGACCAGCGTGCGTGCCATCGGGACCACTTCCACTGGCAGGGGAAACTGGCCGAGCACCTCCACCAGCTTGGTGTCATCGACGATGCAGACAAAAGTCCGCGCGGCGGCCGCAATGATCTTTTCGCGGGTGAGGGCGGCGCCTCCGCCCTTGATGAGTTCGCGGCGGGCGTTGGCCTCGTCCGCGCCGTCGATGTACAGCTCGAGTTCCGGGATGTCGTTCAGGTCAGACACCGGAATGCCGATCGCGCGGAGCCTGGCAGTGCTGGCGGCGGAGCTGGATACCGCGCCGCGCAGGCGCGGCTTCCAGGGCCCGAGCTGGTCGATCAGGGCGTTGACGGTGGAGCCGGTGCCGACGCCGAGCAGCATTCCCTCGCGCAGATATTCCAGCGCCGCTCCGGCGACGCGCTGCTTCTTCTCTTGAGCGGAAAGTGCCATGTTTTCCAGCCTCTGAAATGACTGTGCCCGCTTTCGCGGGCACAGTCTCAGCTTTGAATCAGGCGTGTGAGATTTGATTCCCACCCGCCTCGAAGTAAAGGCCCTTACTTCTTCTTCGCAGCTTTCTTCTTGGCCTTTTTCTTTGCCTTAGCCATGAAAAATCTCCATATATCAGGTTAGTCCGAGACGGAGTATATACACGAGGCACAAAAAAACAAGCGAGTGATTCGCGCCAGCGTCGATGTGAACTCGCTCACACTCGCTCGAGTGACAGGATGAACTGCCAGTGAGGAGCGTCGACGGGCATCACCGAGAGTCGACTGCCACGTTGCAGGAGCTTCATGCCGCGCAGTTTGTCCGCTGCGTGCGCGCGCAATTCATCGAGCGTGATCACGCGTTCGAGGCGGCGCTGGAGTTGCACGTCGATGACGAACCAGCGCGGTGATGCCGGATCACTGCCGGCGTCGAAGTGCTTGTGGCGCCGGTCAAAGGCCGTCGCGTCCGGGTACGCAGCCCGCACCACCGAGGCGATGCCGACAATCCCCGGCAGCGCGCAGCTGGAGTGGTAAATAAAAGCCTGCTCGCCGAGCTGCACCTGATCCCGCAGGTAATTGCGCGCCTGATAATTGCGCACGCCGTCCCAGGCCGAGGTGCGCTGCGGGAGCGCAGCGAGATGGTCGATGCCGAAGGTACCGGGCTCGGTCTTGAGCAGCCAATAGCTCATGAATCAATGCCTGGGAGCAAACAGTTGCAGGCCATTCTCGGTTATCACCGCATCGAGCGGTACGTCGTGCGCCTGCGGGGCGATGAACGCGTGCCGCTGGCACTCGAAGGCAAGTCCCACCAGCAGTGGGGTGCCTCGCGTCCCGAGCCGGAAGGCGAGCCAGCGATCGTAATAACCGGCGCCATTGCCGAGCCGATTGCCGGCATCGTCCATGCCGACCAGCGGCATGAGCACCAGTGCCAGCGCAGGGGCTGCGATGAGCCGGCCGCCGATGGGCTCACCGATCTGGTAGCGGTTTTGGCGCAGCGGGCGGCCGTGATCGGCGTGGAACTCCATCTGGATATTCTCGCGATCAGTGATGAGCGGCAGATAGACGCGGCAGCCGCGGCTGCGGGCCAGCGCACGGATCGATCCGGTGGCGACTTCCGAGCCGCGCGACACGTACAGGCCAACCGCGGCGCCGGGCCGGAGCGCGGGCAGGCGCGAAACCTGCTCGAGGATGCGCCGCTGGGCCGCGGCGCGCGCGGCCGGTGCCAGCGCGGCACGGCGGGCGAGCAGGGCGCGGCGCAGCGCAGGGCGCGACTGTGGTGATTGTTGGGGCAAGTCGGCTCAGCGCGGCGCCAATGAGAAAGGAAAGCGTCACCCGCAATGCCGGTGCGAACCGTTGCTCTCGACCAGAGCAACAGGTGGGACTTCCTGCGGCAGGTAAGGCTTTCTGCTCGGGGCAGACTTGCACAATGCTGCCGACAAGGCCAGATCCCGGGGTGTTTCAACTTAGGGTCGAGAGGTAACCCAGTCCGCTTATCGAACACCGCAGGCGACGCGTGTCCGACTCTACACTAAAGATCGAGCTGCTGTCCTTTCTGCAGCGCAGATTCGACGCGCTCGCGCAGTGCACGCACACGCACGCCGAAGTCGGTCTGCGAACCGTGATCCTGTTCACGCTGCCGCAGCATTTCATTGGCGATATTCAGGGCCGCCATCACGGCAATGCGATCCACTCCCACGACCTTGCCGGTATCGCGGATCTCCTTCATGCGGGCATTCAGGTACGCGGCGCTGTCGAGCAGATCGCTGCGCTCCTCCTGCGGGCAGGCAATGAAGTAGTCCCGGTCGAGGATGCGGACGCTGACGCGGGTGCTTTCCGCCGCGCTCATGCCGTGTGCTCCATCGCCTTGAGCCGCCCGATGATCCCTTCGACCCGCGCCCGCACCTGTTCGCTGCGGCTCATCACCGTGGTCTTCTCCGCGGCCAGGCCGTCCTGGCGCTGGCGCAGGGCGCGGTTCTCTTCCTTGAGCCGGTGCACGGTCGCGACCAGCTCTTCCAGGCGCTTTTCCAGGCGCTTGAGCTCCAGATCGAGATTCGCGCCGCCTTTGCTGTCTGCCATGCGAAAACTATAGTTCCGCGCCACGAGTGCGGTCAATCGAAATGCAGGCCATGTAGCAAAACAGTGTAGCGGTTGCGTGTCGGCGTGGCGCGACCTACCATGCCGGCGGTCAGTCCATGCGGCCGGAATCACGTGGCCAGCCACTGCAATTACGAACAAGTCCGACGCCTTTTGTCAGAATCCAGAGCGGTCACCGAGCCCGCTGAAGCGCACGGCACTCTGGCAGGGGCCCTGTGCGCGACCGGCGCCTACCGCCTGGAAGACTGGCTGGCCGAGATTCTTCCCGATGGCAGGGCCGCGGGCGTTGCCGTGGCGCCGCTGCGCGAGCTCTACGACGAGACGCGTGCGGCGCTCACTGGCACCCAGATGCAGTTCGAGCTGCTGCTGCCCGACGATGGGCAGCCGATCGAGTTGCGCACCGAAGCACTCACCCTGTGGTGCAATGGCTTCGTTTATGGGCTGGGCACCAGTCGGGCTCCTGACCCAGAGCACCTGCCGGGTGACGCGGGGGAAATCGTGCGTGATCTGGCACAGATCATGCGGGCGGGGGTCGACGAGCGGGAAGGGCTCGAGGCCAACGAGGCGGCGCTGGCGGAACTGGTGGAATTCGTGCGGGTCGGAGTCCAGGTGGTGTTCGAAGAACTGGGCGCCCTGAGGCACCCGGCGGCGTCGCCCCGGCTCCCTCTACATTGATGCGTCAGCCGACGCTGGTCTGATCAGAGGGTCCCTATGAACAGCAAGATGGCCGAGGAATTTGCGCGCCGCCGCCGCCAACTGATGCGCGAGATGGGGCGGGATGCGATTGCGGTGCTGCCGGCGGCACCCGAACGCACGCGCAACAGCGACGTGCTCTACAACTTCCGCCAGGACAGCGACTTTCACTACCTCACCGGGTTTGGCGAACCTGAGGCGGTCGGGGTACTGATCCCGGGGCGGCCCCAGGGCGAATTCGTGATGTTCGTGCGCGAGCGCAACGCCGAGCGGGAGATCTGGGACGGCAAGCGCTCCGGACCGGAAGGCGTGCGACGCAATTACGGCGCCGACGATGCGTTTCCCATCAGCGACATCGATGAGATCCTGCCCGGGCTCATCGAGAGCCGGGCCCGGGTCTACTACACCATGGGCAAGTACCACGACTTCGACCAGCGCGTGGTCAGCTGGGTGAACACCCTGCGGGCGCAGGCGCGCGCAGGGGCGCATCAACCCCAGGAATTCGTGGCCCTCGACCATGTGCTGCACGACATGCGCCTGTTCAAGAGCCGCAAGGAGCTCGCGATCATGCGCCGCGCCGGCCAGATCGGCGCGGGCGCGCACATCCGCGCCATGCGTTTTTGCCGCCCTGGGCGCACCGAGTTCGAGGTCATGGCCGAACTGGTGCACGAGTTCGGCCGCCATGGGGCCGATACGTCCTATCACCCGATCGTGGGCGGTGGCGCCAATTCCTGCGTGCTGCACTACCGCGACAACAACCAGCCGCTGAGGGAAGGCGACCTGCTGCTCATCGACGCCGGTTGCGAGCATGAATACTACGCCTCCGACATCACGCGCACTTTTCCGGTCAACGGGCGCTACAGCCCCGAACAGCGCGCCGTCTACGACGTGGTGCTGGCCGCGCAGCACGCGGCCTTTGCCAAGGTGAAGCCCGGCAATCACTGGAACGAGCCGCACGATGCGGCGGTACGCGCAATCACCCAGGGCCTGGTGCGCATCGGCCTGCTCAAGGGGCCGCTCGCCAGCCTCATCAAGGACGGGGCCTACAAGAAATTCTTCATGCACCGCACCGGCCACTGGCTCGGCATCGATGTGCACGATGTGGGTGACTACAAGGTCGGCAACGAATGGCGGGTGTTTGAACCGGGGATGGTCCTGACCGTGGAACCGGGGATCTATATTCCGGCGGGCAGCCGTGGCGTGCCGAAGCGATTCTGGAACATCGGCGTGCGCATCGAGGACGACGTGGCCGTGACCCGCAGCGGCAATGAGGTGCTCACGGCCGGCGTACCGACGGCCGCGGATGCAATCGAGAGGCTGATGGCGGCCGCATGAAGGCGCACGCGGCGGCCCCGGTCGATGTCGCCATCGTCGGCGGCGGCATGGTCGGCGCCAGCCTGGCGCTGGCGCTCGCCGGCACGAATTTGCGCGTAGTGCTCATCGAGGCCGTGCCGGTCGACGGTGCCCGCCAGCCCAGCTTCGATGATCGCACCACCGCGTTGGGCAACGGGAGCCGGCGCATATTCGAGGTCCTGGGCGTGTGGCGCCACCTGCGGGCGCAGGCCGGCCCAGTGCGGGAGATTCGCGTGTCGGACGCCGGGCGTTTCGGCGCGGTCCGGCTGTGCGCGGCGGAACAGGGGCTGGAAGCGCTGGGCTACGTCGTGTCCAACCGCCACCTCGGAGCCGCGCTCTGGCAGGAGCTGGCGCAGCGGCCCCAGCTCCTGGTGCGCAATCCGGCGCGCCTGCTCGAGGCGCGCCTGGAGCGCGACGGCGCGCGATTGTGGGTGCGCGGCGCGGCCGAAACGGAGGAGTTTACGGCCTGTGTCGTCGTGGCTGCGGACGGTGCGCAGTCGCTGGTGCGCGGCGCGGCGGGCATCGCAGCAATGGTCGAGGACTACCAGCAGGTGGCCGTCGTGGCGCACGTCGCGACCGACCGGCCGGCGAGCGGCGTGGCCTACGAGCGCTTCGCGCCGACCGGGCCGCTCGCGGTGCTGCCGCTGGTGGACGGGCGCTACACGGTGGTGTGGACGCTGTCCCCGGAGCCCGCCGCGCAGGTGCTGGCGCTCGATGACGCTGCCTTCATCGACGAGCTGCAGTGCAGCTTTGGCTGGCGCATCGGCCGCATTCAAGGGGCCGGCGCGCGCGGCTCCTACCCGCTGTCCCTGAGCCGCACCGAAAGCATGGCCGGGCGGCGTGCCGTGCTGGTCGGCAACGCGGCCCAGGCCCTGCATCCGGTGGCCGGACAGGGATTCAATCTGGGGCTGCGCGATGCGGCCCTGCTGGCAGAGATGCTCGCGCCGTCGCCCGATCCGGGCGACCCCGGGCTGCTGGAAGAGTTTGAGCGCCGGCGCGCCACCGATCGTCGCGGCATGATCGATTTTACCGACGGGCTCGTGAAACTTTTCGCCAGCGAAAGGCCCGGCATCGCGCTGCTGCGCAATATCGGCCTGACGCTCTTTGACCTGGCCCCGGCTGCCAAGGACGCGCTGGCGCGCCTGAGCTGGGGATTTGGCGGCGATACACCGCGCCTGATGCGCGGCCTGCCGGTGGCCTGAAGCCCGCGCGCAACGCATGCACCGCGAGTTCGACATAGCGATCATCGGCGGCGGCCCGGTCGGGGCAACGACCGCGGCGCTGCTGGCGCGGCACGGCGGCTTCGCCCCAGAGCGCATCGCGCTGCTGGCGCCGGAACTCGCGGAGGCAGAAGCGCCGCAGGGCCCACCGGATTTGCGCGTCGCGGCGATCTCGCGCTCCAGTCAGCAGGTGCTGCGCAACGCAGGCGCCTGGCCCCGCCTGCCCGCGGAGCGCCTGTGCGCCTACGAGTGCATGCGGGTCTGGCACGAGTCTGTGCCTGGCGACGGCCCCGAGGTGCTCATCTTCCGGGCGGCCGAACTCGCGGAAGCCGAACTCGGACACATCGTCGAAAATCGCGCCCTGGCGGCGGCGAGCCTCGCGGCGTTCCGCGAACAGGGTGGGACAGTGATCGCCGCGACGATCAGCTCGGCCAGCGCCGCCGTGGACGGCGTAAGTCTGGCGAGCAGCTGCGGAGAGATCAGGGCCCGCCTGGTCGTGGGGGCCGACGGCGCGCGCTCGCAGGTGCGCGAGCTGCTGCGCCTGGCGCTGCGTTCGCACGACTACCGCCAAAGCGCCATCGTCGCGACGGTGCAGACCGCCCGGGCGCACCGGTTCACGGCCTGGCAGCGCTTTCTCGCCGACGGCACGCTGGCACTGCTCCCGCTGTTCGATGGCAGCTGCTCGATCGTCTGGTCGGTGCGCCAGCCACGCGCGCAGGAATTGATGGCCTTGGGCGACGATGAATTCAATGCGGAGCTCGATGTGGCCTCGGACCGCGTGCTCGGCCATGTGCGCCTGCTCAGCCCGCGAATCGCGGTGCCCCTGCGGCGTGCGATGGCCCTGAACCTGATCGGCGAGCGCGTCGCGCTGGTCGGCGATGCGGCGCACGTGATCCATCCGCTCGCCGGGCAGGGCGTGAACCTCGGCCTGCTGGATGCCGCCGCCCTGTGCGAAGTGCTGGCGGGCGGCGTCGCGGAGCATGAAGATCCGGGCGCCGCGCGGCTTCTGACCCGCTACGAGCAGCTGCGCCTCACCGACGATACCTTGACGAGCTGGTCGATGAGCGCCTTCAATGAAATATTTGCGCGTGGCCCGGGTCCCGGTGGCTGGCTCGCCGCACGGCTGCTCGGGCTGGCCGGTGCCAGCGGGTACACGCGGCGGCTGTTTGCCCGCCGGGCGATGGGCCTGAGCGGCGAGCTTCCGCGACTCGCGCGCGCAGTGCGGACGGTAGAGTCAGAAGGCGCAGCAAAGGTGGCCACATGCTGAATTTCCTGCTCTGGTTGCTGCTGCTGTTGCTGTGCTGGCCGTTGGCGCTGCTGGCGCTGCTGCTATGGCCCATCGCATGGGTGATCTCGATTCCATTTCGTATCCTGGGCATCGCCTTCGAAGGCGTCTTTGCGCTGCTCCGGGCGGTCGTTTTCCTGCCGGCGCGATTGCTGGGCGGCGAGCGCCGGCGCTAGGAAAGCGGAAGATTCATCAATCTCTATAGAAGGAGGCCGGTTATGTTGCGTTATTCGAGTACCAAGGCCCGTCTGACATTGATGGTGGCTTCTCTCCTGTTCGCTTCGGGCGCCGCGACGGCCGCCGGCAAGGCCGAGACGGCGAGCGGCAGCCACGCGACATATAGCGATGACGAGGTCGTCAAAGCGGCCAATGATTTTTTCAAGAATGGTGCCGAAGACCTGGGCAAGGTGCTCGGGAAGGTCTTGAAGGAGAAAGGCCAGCCGGTGGCCTTCATTCGCGGGGAAGAGGGTGGTGGCGCAGTGGGTGTCGGCCTGCGTTATGGGCGTGGTGAGCTCGTCTTCAAGGGCGGTGCCGGGCGCGTGGTCTACTGGCAGGGTCCGTCCCTGGGTTTTGATGTCGGGGCCAATGCGGTCAAGGTTTTCGCGCTGGTCTACGATCTGAAGAGCGCCGAACAGCTGTTCCAGCGCTTTCCCGGTGCGGAGGGCAGCCTGTATTTCGTGGGCGGCTTCGGCGTGAACTACGTGCAGTCCGATCACGTTGTCATCGCCCCCGTGCGCTTTGGCGTGGGCTGGCGCCAGGGGATCGCCGTCTCGTACATGCACTTTTCGCCGCAGAAGCGCCTCAACCCGTTCTGAGGCCCTGAGTTCCCCCGGAACCGCCAGGAGCGCGCATGCACAGCACCGTACAGACGATCGATGAGAGCGATGCCGACCGGATGCCCCGGGGCATCCCTTTCATCGTGGCCAACGAGTTTGCCGAGCGCTTCTGCTACTACGGGATCAACGCCATCCTGGCGGTTTACATGACCGGATCGCTGCACTTCGGGCAGGCACGCGCCACCAGCTGGCAGAGTCTGTTCAAGGCGGGCGCTTATTTTTTCCCACTTGTCGGCGCCGTCGTCTCCGATGTGTTCTGGGGCAAGTACCGCACGATCATCGTCTTTTCGATGGTTTATGTGCTCGGCTGTGCCGTACTGGCGCTGGGCCCGCAGACATCCGAGACCCTGGCGATCGGCCTGGGCTTCATGGCCTTCGGGACCGGCGGCATCAAGCCCTGCGTTTCGACCAATGTGGGCGACCAGTTCACCAACCGCAACCAGCACCTGATCGAGCGTGCCTTCAGCTATTTTTATCTGTCGATCAATGCCGGATCCTCGATCTCGATCTTCTTTTGTCCGGTGCTGCTGAAGAACTACGGACCGAAGGCGGCCTTTGGAATGCCAGCCGCGATGATGGCGATCGCGACCCTGGTGTTCTTCCTGGGGCGCAGGCGCTTCGCCGTGGTGCCGCCCGCCGGCAGGCAGTGGCTCCGGGATCTGGTCTCGCCCGCCGGACTGAAACTGGTCGGAAACATTTTGATCGTGTATCTGTTCGTCGCCATATTCTGGGCCTTGTGGGACCAGAGCAATGGCCAGACCTGGACCTTGCAGGCCACCTCGGACCTGATGGACAAGAATCTCGGATGGGGACTGGTGCTGCTTCCGTCGCAGATCCAGGTCGCCAACGGGCTGCTGATCCTCGTCATGGTGCCCATCTTCACGTTCGGGATCTATCCGGTCTGCAACCGTTTCTTCAACGTGACACCGCTCCGCAAGATCGGCTTCGGCCTGTTTTTGGTCGCTGCCTCCTTCCTGATCGTGAGCTGGATCGAAGCACGCATCCAGTCCGGACACCGCGTGTCGGTCTACTGGCAGTTGCTGGCGTACATCGTGTTATCGGCTTCCGAGGTGCTGGTGTCGATCACCGCGCTCGAGTTCTCCTATAAGCAGGCGCCGTTGCGCATGAAGAGCTTCATCATGGCCCTGTTCCTGCTCTCCATCAGCGCCGGCAACCTGATGACCGCGACCGTGAGCAATCTGATGGTGCGCGAGCTGCCGGGTTCCGCGGTCACCAGCGGTGAGCAAACCTGGGTCAGCCTGCCGGCGGGCACCAGCATGATCACGGGCCAGAAGATCGATTTCAACGATCGCAGCGGGATCACGGTGCACGGCTCCGATGGCAAGGAGACGCCGCTCGCCGGGACCTTCCTGGTGGCGCAGGTGGATGGCAGCCGCGTGCGGCTGATGGACAATGAGCACCGCCAGAGCGTCGTCACGACGGGCAGTTGGAACGGCGCGGACGGGGTCGTATCGACCTATAAACTCGTCGGTCCGCAGTACTTCAATTTCTTCGCCTACGTGATGGCCGGCTTTGGCGTGCTGTTCATTGGCGTCGCCGTGCTGTATCGCGGACAGGATCACGTGCGCGCCGACTAGAGCTGGACGGAAAGCCGTGGCAGTGAGTGGGCAGTTCAGTACCTTTCTGCTCGATACCCTCGGTGCGGTGCGCCCGGTGACGGCCCGGCGCATGTTCGGTGGCGTTGGCTTCTATGCCGAGGGCCTGTTCTTCGCCATCGCCGCCGAAGATCTGCTGTATTTTCGGGTCGACGATGCCAGCCGCGGATTCTTCGAGCGCGAGGGCATGCAGGCCTTCTGCCCCAAGGGACCGGGGACCAAGTCGATGAATTACTACACGGTGCCGGCGCGCCTCTATGACGATGCGGAGGAACTGGCGCTGTGGATGCGGCGTGCGCTCGATGCCGCCCGCAGGTAGGCCTCCCTTGCACAAACTGAGGAGCGCGTCGCATGCTGTCGACCCATCAATCCAGGAGCATGCCTGCACGCTCCTTGGAGGCTGGCATCATGAGCACTGAACCACCCCGCATCCTGCAACGTTTCGGCGCGCGCGGTGCACGCGTGGCCCTCATCGGCTCCGCCACTGTCTTCCTGGTGCTGCTGGGTGCCTGGTCGGCCCATGAAATCCTCGCCGCATTGCGTGCGGGATTGGCGATGCGAGGCATCCTGATCGGGCTGGGGAGCCTGCTCCTGCTGCTGGTCGCGCTGCGGGTGATGAGCCTGAACTGGTGGGTGACACGCCCCATTGATGCACCGTGGGCTCCGCCCGACCCCAACGAACAAACCGGGATTTGGGGTGTGGGCGGCCCCTCGATGCGAGAGCCGGGCACCACCGGCGTGTACCGGGCGCCCATTGCCGACCGGCGCTACGAGAATCGCGACGAATGACATCGATCTGCCATCTGGCTGCAACGCCGCTGTCAGATTGGCGCTCGACAATGTCTCCCGCAGGCCACGGGAGAGCATCATGGGTTACGGACTGGACAGCGAGCTCATCACGGATGAGCTGGATCGTTTCCTCGTGGGCCTGGGCGAGCGCTACCGCGGCATCAGCGAGGCGGCGGCCGCCGCGCGCGCCGAGTATTGGGCGCTGAAGAGCGAGCCCGACGCACAGCTCGCCGAGCTGGAATCAACGCGCCGCCAGTGGCAGCGGCTGGAGTACCGGCGCTACGAGATCGCCAGCCAGATCGACCATCTCGCGGACTGAGCCTTGCCCGGATCGGGCGGTGGCTTGCCACGCGCGCCGCGGAAGAGCAGATTGGGGACGTGGCTCAACGCACCAAGCTCCTGCCCGCGGACCGCGTCGCGGTTCGAGCCGCGCTCGCGCGCCTGCCCGATGAGCTGAACAGGCTCCTGCACGCGCTCGGTGCGTCGGCCGCGCGCGAGCGGCGCGCGGGCCTGGCTTTCTCGGCCGTGGAGCAGATATGGCACCTGGCTGACCTGGAGCATGAAGGCTTCGGGCGGCGAATCGAGCGCCTGCTCTACGAGGATCAACCCGTGCTGGCGGATTTTGACGGGGATGCGATCGCCGCGGAGCGCGACTATCGCCGCCGTTCGCTGCGCGAGGGGCTGGCGGCCTTTGCGACTGCGCGAGCCGCCAATCTGGCGCTCCTGGACCGGGTGCGCGATGAGGAATGGGAGCACGGCGGCATCCAGGAAGGCGTCGGTCCGGTGACGCTGGCGGACCTGCCGGAACTCATGAGCCAGCATGATGCGGCGCACCGCAGCGAAATCGAACTCTGGCTCGCCTCAGCTACGGCGCCGGTGGCGGGATCGGGCTAGAGGGACGGATCGAAGTGCGGGGTGAGGAAGGCGCGCAGGTCGATACGCATGCCCTTTTCGCCCGGCGTTGCGGCCAGGTACTCGCTCACGATCATGTACGTGATCACATCGATGAGCTTCGGCAGACGATCGCTCCCCCAGTCCTCGAGGCTGGCGTAGGTGCGATCCAGGATGGCGCTCGCTGCCCGTGCGTCGCAGGACTTTCGCCGGGCGACGACCGCTGCATACAACTCATCGCCGCTGAGCTTTGGATGCTCGGCACGCACTCCAGCGAGCGCGGCCACGGATTCGGCGCAGACACGGCTCGCAAAGCGCAGTTCTGTGGCGCGTTTCGGGTTCGCGCCGAACAGGGCCCGGAAACGTTGGCCAGTTGATTCGAATATCCCGCTAATGTCGGCTCACTCCCGAAGCTGGAATTACCCACCGATCATAGCAAGGCGGCGCGCGGCGGGTCAGCGCACGACGGCTTCCGCAGTGCGGTATCCGGCGTATCCCGGGGCATGACACAATGGCGGCGGCCGTCAACCGGAGTGTGAAGCATGAAAAGGCGCCTGAGAATTGCATTTGCGTCCATGCTGACGCTGGTGTTCTGGGTCTCCGCGGGCCACGCGGCGGAGAGCCTGCACGAGGGCCTGACCCGCCTGGCGCAGGACATGGTGTACACGAACGCCCGGATGTATCCCCTGCAGGCCACGGCCTTAGGGCTGCCAGGCCACGATGGCGAACTGGACAATCCGGGCGAGGCACAACGGGCCGCCCAGATCGAGCGCCTCAAGGCCTGGCAGCAGCAGCTGGCGACATTGAGTGCCGGCATGAGCGCCGGGACTGCGCTCGTTGATAGGGACGACGCGCGGCTCCTGGGGGCGCAGCTCGCGAGGCAGCTCAACGAGCTGCTCGTCAACCAGACCGACCGAAAGGACTATGGTGGCGGCGCCAATGAGATTGTCGACGCCGTGTTCGTGCAGTTTCAGCACCTGCCGGTCGTGGGACAGGGAGGCGCCACGGCCGCGGACCAGCAGCAGGCCTGGGCGAATATCACCAGCCGCCTTGCCAGGGCGCCGGACTATATTGCCGCGGCGCAGGCGCTGGCGACGACGCCCTGCCACCTGTTCGGCGCCATCGCGGTGCAGCAGCTCGACGGTGTCCCTGAATTCATGAACGGCGCGCTCACGTCGGCGGCGAAGACGCAACTGGGCGCGCACTCGCGCGGCTATGCCCGTTTCGCCAAGGCGCGTGACGCGGCCCTGGCGGCAATGGCCGGGACCAGGGCCTACATCAGTGCGCACCTGGCCTCCTGGCCGGAGAACTATGCCGTCGGCCGCGAGGCCTACGACCGGATACTCAAGGACGAACAGTTGCTGCCCTACAATGCGACCGACGTCGAGACCATGGCGCGCGATGAACTCGCGCATGGCTGGGCCGAGGAGGCCTGGCTGGCCTCGGAGGCCAAGCACCGGGGCGTGGCTTTCGGGCCGGACAGCGGCGGTGGCCTCGCCCCGGGCGGCCCGGCGCTGATCGACTACTACCGCGAGCGAATCGCCGAGCTGACCCAGTTCATGGCCGCGCACAATGTGATCACGGTGCCGGCCTGGCTGGGTCAGATGCAGATCGTGGAGACCCCGAGCTTTCTGCAGCCGCTCCTGCCGGGGGCGAACATGAATCCGCCGCGGCTGTTCGAGACCTCGACCACCGGTTACTACTTCATCACGCCGCCGAAATCGCTGGAGGAAGCGGCGGCGCGGCTGGACATGAACCAGGATTTCGATCACGACCGGATCCTGTCCACCGCGGCACACGAGGCGATGCCGGGACACTTCCTGCAGCTGTCGATCGCCAAGCGGCATCCGGATTTCGTCCGCCGGATTCAAAGCAGCAGCGTGTTCGAGGAAGGCTGGGCCTTTTATGGCGAGGAGATGTTCGTACGGCTCGGCCTGTATGGGGATCGCCTGGATGGTCGGCTCTTTACGGCGCGCTGGGAGCGGGTGCGCGGCGCGCGCGCCATCGTTGATCCGAAACTCGCCATCGGCGAGTGGACCTACGAGCAGGCGGTGGATTTTTACGCGCAGCAGACCAGCTTCAGCCACGAAGCCGCCGCGGCCCAGGTGGCGTCGATGGCCGCCAATCCCGGTTATTACGACGCCTACACGGTGGGCCGCCTGCAGCTCGAGAATCTGCTCGCTGAGTACACCCTTAAAATGGGCGCGCGTGCATCGCTCCGTGATTTCCACGACCGTCTGTTGTCCTATGGCTCGGTGCCCTTCGCCGTGGTCGCCCCGGAACTGCTGGCCGATCTGGACAAGTCCGCCAGTGCCGTGAGGGCCGCCGCGAACTACTAGATTCGGGTGCAGCGCCGCAATTGGCGCCGCCCCCAGCGCCCTTCGGTGGACATAATGTCCGGCCCCGATCAAGGCCTTGCCATAAGCGGCCCGTGAAGGGCGGTATTTGCCAACCGCCTCGCAAAATACAGCGTTATTCGACTTGTACTTGCGGCCCGGAATGGCCTAAAAATACGCTTGCTTCCGTTACAGGAGTCGGCCCTTGGGAAGGCTCTGCACAGTACGGGCGAGCGCGCTCGCCACCTTGACCGCCGCCGTCCTGGCGGCGCCCGATCCGGCGTTGACGGCAGATGCCGCGGGATTTGTGCCGCAGTACGGTGGCGATCAATTCATGCTGTTCATCACCCGGCCGATTGGCGTCCGTCGGGGCAGCGCCAGCACCTTCGGCATACGCTACGAGCGCACCACTTACGTCTCTGCCGATCCGACGCTGCAATTCTGTGCGCCGCTGCGCCACCGCGCGCTGGTGGAGCTGCAGCTTGGACGTGGGGCCGCGGCGCGCGTGCAGTTCGGGAACCGGGTCACCTGGGATCTGAGCCGCCGCCGGCTGGCGCCCACGGCCATGTTCAACCAGGACTGGTCGATGCCGTCGCAGGGCCTCAGGGCCAGCCTGCTGGCGGCCTGGACACCGTAGATCCAGCCTCAGGGCCGTCAGGCCCGGTCCATTCAACGTATCCTGTAGGCCACTCATCGCAAGCTGAGGCTCGGCGGGATACGCCTGTTGAATCCGCAATTCCGTTCCGATTGCACCATCATTGGCGCGAGTTTCGCGGGCCTCGCCTGCGCTGCGGCGCTGGCGCGCCAGGGGCTGCGGGTCGTGGTCGCGGATCGGAAGTCCGATCCGGGAGAGAAACTCCATACGACCGGCATCCTCGTCAAGGATGTCATCGACGATGTGCCACTGCTCGAGGGCGTGCCTGCCAGCCTGGTGCATCGCGTAGAGCGGGTCCGGCTGTACGCGCCGAACCTGCGCCACGTTGACCTCGAGGCGCCGGGCTACTATTTCCTCACCACCGATACGCCCGGCCTGATGCGCTGGCTGGCGGACCGGGCGGTGCAGGCGGGCGCTGAATTTCGTTGTGGCATCGGGTTCCGCGCCGCGCAAGTGGTGCCCGGCGGATTCGAGCTGGGCACCGCGCTCGGCCGCACCCGCTTCCTGGTCGGTGCCGACGGCCCACGCTCGAACGTGGCCCGCGTCCTGGGCCTCGGGCGCAATCGCCAGTTCCTGGCTGGTCTCGAACATGAGTACGCGGGTGCGAGCCTCAGCGAGCCGGGCTTCCTGCATTGCTTCGTCGACCGGCAGCTCATGCCGGGCTACATCGGCTGGATGGTGCAGGGCGTGCAGGGGGTGCAAGTCGGCCTGGCCCGCCGGCTGCGCGGTCCGCGCGGTGCCGATGTCAAGGCGGCCATGGCAGAGCTGTTGTCCAAGATCGCCGGCCTGGAGGATTTTCGCGCGCGGCGCCCCGACTCGATCAGAGCCGGACTCATTCCCTGTGGTGGCCTGGTGAACCCGCTGGCCATGCCGCGTGCGCTGCTGGTCGGCGATGCCGCCGGCCTGGTCTCGCCGGTGACGGCGGGCGGGATTCACACCGCTCTCGTGCATGGGTTCGCGGCCGGACAGGCGGTCGCAGAATTCCTGGGTGGCCGCAGCGCCGATCCGCAGCGCTCCTTCGTGCGCAGCTACCCACGCTTTCGCCTCAAGCGGCTGTTGCGTTTCGCCTTCGATCATCTGCAGCGCGACTGGATTTTCAATCTCGCGCTCGCCAGCGCGCCCATGCGCTGGGCCGCCCGCCGCATCTATTTTCACCAGCGTGCCGTGCGCTCGCCGGCTGCGGCCGGGGCGGGCGCGCTGAAGCGCCCTGCCTTATAGTGCAGCCCACGCCGATTTAGTGGGACGGATGACTCATGCAAGCACACCGCACCGATCTGATCAGTAGTGCGATCCTGCTGGCCTGCGTGCTGGCGCTGGTGGTCGGTGCGCTCGCCGTGCTGAGGCCGTTCCTGCCGGCGATACTGTGGGCCACGATCATCGTGGTGGCCACCTGGCCGATCATGCTGCGCCTGCAAAGACTGTTTGGCGGCAGACGGAGCCTCGCGATCGTGGCCATGAGCACCGGCCTGCTGCTCGCCGTGATCGGCCCGGTGGTGCTGCTGCTGGGCACCCTCGTGGCGCGCCTGCCGGATTTGCGGGAGCTGGGCAACAGGCTGCTGGCCGGTCCCTGGCCAGGGCCGCCGGGGTGGCTGGCGCGCCTGCCCTACGGGACGCAGCTCGCGACGCAGTGGCAGCAGGCCGTCGCGCAGGGACCGGATCATTGGGCGGCGTACATCAGGCCCTACATCGGTACGACGGCGGTGTGGCTGAGCCAGCACGTGGGCACGATCGGCAGCATTACCCTCGAGTTCCTGCTGACGCTGGTACTGGTCGCGGTTTTCTATCAGCACGGAGAATCGCTCGCCCGGCTGGCACGGCGGCTGGCGCGCCGCGTGGGCGGCACGCGCGCCGAGGAGGGCACGGTGCTGGCGGGCCAGACGATGCGCGCGATCGCGGCCGGCGTGGTGCTCACGGCGCTGCTGCAATCGGTCCTGGGCGGCTGCGGACTGTGGATCGCGGGAATTCCCGCGGCCGGCGTGCTGACCTCGCTCATGTTCATGCTCGGAGTGATGCAGATCGGCCCGCTGCCGGTACTGGTGCCGGCGGCGCTGTGGCTGATGTGGCATCAGCACGTGGGGGGAGGTGTGGCGCTGGCGGTGTGGGCCGCGCTGCTCTCGGTCGGCGATAACCTGCTGCGGCCCTGGCTCATCCAGCGTGGCGCCAAGCTGCCTTTCGTGGTGGTGCTCGGCGGCGTGCTCGGCGGGCTGCTGGCCTTCGGCATTGCCGGCATCTTCATCGGACCGATCCTGCTGGCCGTGCTGCAGCGCTTGATGGCACGATGGGTCGAGGAAACCTGAGGCGCTGATGGAGAGCCCCGAATTGAACGAGATGCATGCGACCGCCCGGAGAGGGAGCGGCCTGGCCGGATTGACCCTGGCCCTGCTCGGCGCAGGCTTCGCCTGGTTTGCCTACATCGATGCACCGATCACCGACGGGGTCATGCTGCTGTTCACCGCCGCCGTGAGCTGCGGATTCCTGTCGGTGAGCGCGGCGATCATCGGCGGTGGAGCGGCGATGTCCGGGCGCATGCAGTCCGGTGCACGGGTGCTGCGCGCCGCAGCGCTGCTGTTCCTCATCTCCCTCGCGCTGATGCTGGCTGCCGCCACGCTGACCCTGAATCTCAGGGGAACGGGTAGCGACGATGCGGAGACTCAGAGCACGGTCACGCGACCTGCCTGACCGCCGCCAGCAGGACATCGACGTCCGCCTCGCGCATGTCGAAAGCCGTGACCAGCCGCACGACCGGGGAGCCCAGGCCTGGCGGCGCCGGCCATTCGTAGAACTCGAACCCTTGAGCGCGCAGCGCCGCGATGAGTGGGGCAGGGAAGGCGGCAAACACCTCGTTGGCCTCGACCGCCTGGATCAGCGCGATCCCACAGCTCGCAAGTCCGTGCGCCAGCCGGGTGGCGAGTGCATTGGCGGTGCGGGCGTGGCGCAGCCACAGGCCGTTTTCCAGGCAGGCGGTCAGCTGCGCGCTCAGGTAGCGCCCCTTCGCCCACAGGTGCCCGCCGCGCTTGCGGCGCCGGTCGAAGCCGCGCGCCAGCTCCGGCCTGAAGAAAATCACCGCCTCGGCGGCGAGCGCGCCGTTCTTGGTGGCGCCCAGGGACAGCACGTCGATGCCGCATTTCCACGTGGCTTCGGCCGGCGTGCAGCCCAGGTGCACCATGGCATTGGCGAAGCGCGCGCCGTCCATGTGCACCGCGAGGCCGTGCGCGTGCGCCCCTGAGGCAAGCGCGGCGATCTCGGAGAGCGAATAGACCGTGCCCCATTCGGTGGCCTGGGACACGCTGATGGCGGAGGGCTGCACGTGGTGCACGCCCATCTCGCGCGCGTGCGCGATCGGCCCGCTGAGCTGCGCGGGACGGATCTTGCCGTCGGCGGAGTCGAGCGCGAGGAGCTTGGCACCGCCGCTGTAGAACTCCGGCGCGCCGCATTCGTCGGTATTGATATGCGCGATCCGGTGGCAGTAGATCGCGCCGTAAGGCGGAACGATGGCCGAGAGCGCCAGGGCGTTCGCGGCCGTGCCGGTGGCGACGGGAAATATCTCCACTTCGGTCTCGAACAGTTCCCGGGCCAGCGCGCTGAGGCGCTCGCTTTCGGGGTCCTCCCCGTAGGAATGCGCGGTGCCCTGGTTGACCCGGGCCAGGGCCTCCAGGACTTCCGGCGCCATCGGCGTGATGGTGTCGCTGGCAAAGGAGCGTCGTGATCGAGACATGCCCACCCCGGATCAATGCGGATCGCGATAATCTACTGCATCGGCCGGCCCACTGCCGCGCCGATCGGCGCTACCCAGGGGACACCCGGGCCCGTTAGGCTAGGGCATGGCAATACGCGCGCTGTTCTCCACGCAGATCTACACCGCGCCGCTCGGCTCGCCGCGACCGGCGGCACTGAACCAACAGCTGCTGCTCGAGAGCCTGCAGCTGCGGCGGGATGATCGCGCCGGCCGTGCCTGGTCACGGAGCAACTATCCCGGCGGCTACACCTCGTACAATTCGTTGTGCCAGCTGCAGCGGATTTCCCCCAGCTTCGCGCAGCTCGAGCTCCGCCTGGCGCGCCACGTCGCGCGCTTCGCGCGCGCGCTGGAGCTGGACCTGCGGGGCCGCAGGCTCGCCATGACCGACTGCTGGGTGAACATCATGCGCCGGCGCGTGGTGCACGGGCTGCACCTGCATCCGCTGGCCACCATCAGCGGCACCTACTACGTGCGCACGCCGCCGGGCTGCGCGGGCCTGAAATTCGAGGACCCGCGGCTGGAGCGTTTCATGGCCGCGCCGCCGCGCCGGGTGAACGCCCGGATGCCCAATCGCGCCTGGGTCACGCTGCCCGCGATCGCCGGCCAGCTGGTGCTGTTTGAAAGCTGGTTGCGGCATGAAGTGCCGCCCAACCCGGGCGCGGGCGAGCGGGTCAGCGTCAGCTTCAATTTCAGCTGGTTCTGAGCCGCCTCAGCGGGCGGCGATGGCGTCGATCCGGGCCGCGCAGATGAAGTCGTTCTCGGACAGTCCGCCGATGGCGTGCGTGGTGTAGCGCACGCGGCAGTAGTTGTAGCCGACCTCCAGGTCGGGATGATGGTCCTCGACGTTGGCGATGTGGGCCAGGGCGTTCACGAAGCTCATGGTGCGGTAGAAATCGACAAATCCGTATTCGCGCCGCAGGTTGTGCCCCGCGGCGTCGAGCTGCCAGGCGGAGGAAATGCGCCCGCGCAGCGCCTCCGCCTCCGCGCGCGTCAGGGGCGCAACGCCACCTTCGCAGGGCACGCAATGCTTCTCGCTCAGTGTGCTCATGGCGGATCTCCATTCGTGCCGGCACGCGGCGGGAAACTGCGCGCCACGTATTGTTCGACCAGCTGCTGGAATTCCTCGGCGATGCGCTCTCCCTTGAGCGTCACGGTCCGGGCGCCGTCTTCGTAGACCGGCGCCACCGGGCGCTCACCCGTCCCGGGCAGGCTGATGCCGATATGGGCCTGCTTGCTCTCGCCCGGGCCGTTGACGACGCATCCCATGACCGCGACCGAGAGGTTCTCGACGCCGACATGACTGCGGCGCCATTCGGGCATCCGGCGGCGCAGGTGCTCCTGGATGCTCTGCGCCAGTGTCTGGAAGTAGCTGCTGGTGGTGCGCCCGCACCCCGGGCAGGCCGTGACGAGCGGGGCAAAGCTGCGCAGCCCCATGGTCTGGAGCAGTTCCTGCGCGACGATGACTTCGCGGCGGCGATCGCCATCGGGTTCGGGCGTAAGAGAGATGCGGATCGTGTCGCCGATGCCGTCCTGCAGGAGAATCGCGAGCGCGGCGCTCGAGGCGACGATGCCCTTGGAACCCATCCCGGCCTCGGTGAGGCCCAGGTGCAGCGGGTGGCGGGTGCGCGCGGCCAGTTCGCCGTAGACGGCGATCAGATCCTGCACCGCCGAGACCTTCGCCGACAGGATGATCCGATCGGCGCCGAGCCCAAGCTCCATCGCGCGCGCGGCGCTGTCGAGGCAGGAGCGCACCAGGGCTTCGCGCAGCACCTGCTGTGCGGACTGCGGTTCAGGTCGCTCGCTGTTGGCGTCCATCAGCCGCGCCAGCAGCTCCTGGTCCAGGCTCCCCCAGTTCACGCCGATCCGCACCGGTTTCCCGTAGCGGCAGGCACATTCGATCAGCTCGGCAAACTGCGGGTCGCGCTTGCTGCCGCGGCCGACGTTGCCCGGGTTGATCCGGTACTTCGCGAGCGCTTCGGCGCAGGCCGGATGGGCCTTGAGCAGCCGGTGGCCGTTGTAGTGAAAATCACCGATCAGGGGTACGGTGCAGCCCTGCGCGCGCAACTGATCGCGGATCGGGGCGACCGCGGCGGCCGCTTCATCGGTGTTGACGGTGATGCGCACCAGCTCCGAGCCGGCCTCGGCCAGTTCCCGCACCTGCCGCACGGTGGCGGCGATGTCGGCCGTGTCGGTGTTGGTCATCGACTGGACGGCTATGGGGGCGCCCGCGCCGATGGGCAGGCCACCGATATCGACGCCCAGAGTCGTGCGTCGCGGTCGGCGCAAGGGTGGGGTGTCCATGGAGGCCTATTGTAGAGGCCCGGGTGGGGCTGCTGGTATGATTCAGACCCCTACGGACGGTTTTCAAGCGAGCGGCAGGGCCTGGTGCCCTTAGTCGCCCACCGCAGGGGCTTGGCCGCGGTGGAGATAATTTTGGCATTGCGTACACCCCTGTACGACCTGCACGTCGCCCTGGGCGCGCGCCTGGTCGACTTTGGCGGCTGGGACATGCCCGTCGCCTATGGCTCACAGATCGAGGAGCATCATGCCGTGCGACGTGCGGCCGGCGTCTTCGACGTCTCCCACATGTGCGTGATCGACCTGCAGGGCGCGCGGGTGCGCGCCTTCCTGCGCGAGCTGCTGGCGAACGACGTGGCGCGGCTCACGCAGCCCGGCAAGGCCCTCTACGGCTGCATGCTCAGGGAGGACGCCGGGATCATCGATGACCTGATCACCTATTTCCTGGACGATCAGTGGTTCCGGCTCGTGGTCAACGCCGGTACGCGCGACAAGGACCTGGCCTGGATCCGTGGCCGGGCGGCCGCGTTTGGCGTCGAGGTGCGCGAGCGGAGCGAGCTGGCCATGCTGGCGGTGCAGGGCCCGCAGGCGCGCGCCGCGCTGGCCGCGCTCCTGCCCCCCGACGAGGCGCGGGCCGCGATGTCACTGGAGACCTTCTTTGGCGCGCAGCTCGGCGCCTGGTTCGTGGCGCGCACCGGCTATACCGGCGAGGATGGGTTTGAGGTCATGGTGCCGGCCGGCGCCGCGGTCGAGTTGTGGAGAGGGCTCAACGAGCAGGGCGTGCAGTCCTGCGGCCTGGGCGCGCGCGATACGCTGCGGCTCGAGGCCGGCATGAATCTCTACGGCAGTGACATGGACGAGAGCAACCATCCGCTGGAGTCGGGCCTGGCCTGGACCGTGGCGTTTGAACCCGCCGAGCGCGCCTTCACCGGTCGCGCGGCGCTCGAACGGGCGCGTGCCACTCCCGGCGGACGCAAACTCGTGGGCCTGCTGCTCGCCGATCGGGCGGTGATGCGCTCGCACCAGCGCGTGCTGTGCGCGGCGGGTGAAGGCCAGGTCACCAGCGGTACCTTTTCCCCGACCCTGGCGCAATCGATTGCGCTGGCGCGCGTGCCGGCAGCATGCGCCACCCCCGGCGGCGAAGTGCAGGTGGAGGTGCGCGGCAAGCCCTTCACGGCGCGCGTCCTCAAGCCGCCCTTCGTGCGCCACGGGCGCTCGCTGGTGGGATCCTAGTTTGCGTTTACTACACGCGGTTCACATGGGAGTCTTGCGACGATGAGCAATGTACCGACGGATCTGAGGTACGCGCGCAGCCACGAGTGGGTACGCGAGCAGGCCGATGGCACCGTGGAAGTGGGCATCAGTGACCATGCACAGCACGCCCTGGGTGATCTGGTTTTTGTCGAGGTGCCGGTCGTGGGCCGGGCACTGCAGGCGGGGGAGGCCTGCGCAGTGGTCGAGTCGGTCAAGGCGGCATCCGATGTCTATTCCCCGGCGGCGGGCACCGTGATCGCGGTGAACGAAGCGCTGGCGAAGGCGCCCGAGCTCATCAACCAGGACCCGTATGGTGCCGGCTGGATCATGCGCCTGAAGCTCAGCGGCCCGCTGGCGGCGGCTGAACTGCTGGGAGCGGAGACCTACGCCGCGGTCGCCGAGGCCGGCTGAGCCCCGGGCGGCGCGCGTCATGCCCTTCATTCCACACACGGCGCAGGATGTCCAGGAGATGCTGGCCGCGATCGGCGCCCCGGACCTCGAAGCGCTGTTCGAGGAAATCCCGGCCGAGCTGCGCGTGCGCTCGCTCGCCGGCGTGCCGGAAGGGCTGAACGAGCAGCAGGTCATGGAGCTGATGTACGCGCGCGCGCGCCAGGACGGGCGGCCCCTGAATTTCATCGGTGCCGGGGCCTACGAGCATCACATCCCCGCGGCCGTGTGGGCCATCGTCGCGCGCGGCGAGTTCTACAGTGCCTACACGCCCTACCAGGCCGAGGCCAGCCAGGGCACCCTGCAGACGATCTACGAGTACCAGTCGATGATCACGGCACTGACGGGCCTGCAGGTGGCGAACGCCTCGCTGTACGACGGCGCCACCGCGGTGGCCGAGGCCTGCCTGATGGCGGTGCGCGCCAACCGCAAGTCGAGCGCCGCGCGCGTGCTGATTCCGCGCACCGTGCACCCGAACTACCGCGCCGTCGCGCAGGCGGCCACGGGCGGGCAGGGCCTGAAGCTGGAGGAACTGGCGTACCTGCGTGCCAGCGGGCAGACGGCCGCCGACGCGCTGGCGGCCTACGAGGGCCAGGATGTCACCGCCCTGGTGATCCAGCAGCCGAATTTCTTCGGGGTCCTCGAAGAGGTCGATGCGTTGACGGACTGGGCCCACGCGCGCGGCGCCCTGGTGATCGCGGTCGTCAACCCGGTCTCGCTCGCGGTGCTCAAGCCGCCGGGAAGCTGGGGCCAGCGTGGCGCGGACATCGTTGTGGGAGACGGACAGCCGCTCGGCTGCCCGCTGTCCTCCGGCGGTCCGTATTTTGGGTTCATGGCCACGCGCATGGACTACGTGCGCCAGATGCCCGGGCGCATCGTCGGCCGCACCGTCGACCTGGACGGCCGGCCCGGTTTTACCCTCACCCTGCAGGCGCGCGAGCAGCACATCCGCCGCGGCAAGGCCACCTCCAACATCTGCACCAACCAGGGCCTGCTGATGATCGCCGGCACCATCTACTGCGCCATGATGGGCGCGGCCGGGCTGGAGCGCGTCGCGCAGGCGTGCATGGCGCGCACCGCGGAACTGGTCGGGGCGCTGTCGCGCCTGCCGGGCGTGCGCAGTGCCTTCGGCACGGCGCGTTTCCACGAGGCGGTGCTGCTGCTCGACCGGCCGGTCGCCCCGCTCCTGGAGGCGCTCGCCGCCCACGGCATCGAGGGCGGCTTCGATCTCGGGCACCATTACCCGGAGCTCGGTCAGGCACTGCTGGTCTGCGCCACGGAGGCGCGCAGTGCCGCCGACGTCGCGGCCTACGCCCAGAGGCTCTCGGAGTTGCTCAAGGAGGCGCGCGTCGCATGAGCCTGCCGATGTCCGAGCCGCTCATATTCGCTTACGGACGCGCCGGGCGCGGTGCGCGTGGCCAGTGGCCCGTCGCCGCCGCGGCGGTGCCGGAAATTCCGGCCAGCCTGCGCCGCGCCCGCCCGCCGGCGCTCCCCGAGGTCAGCGAGCTGGATGTGGTGCGGCACTACACGCGCCTGTCGCAGCTCAATTTTTCGATCGACACGCATTTCTACCCGCTGGGTTCCTGCACGATGAAGTACAACCCGCGGGCCTGCAACGCGGCGGCCATGCTGCCGGAATTCCTCGGACGCCATCCGCTGGCGACGGCGCGCCACAGCCAGGGGTTCCTCGCCTGCATGCACGAGCTGCAGGAGATGCTGATGGAAGTCACCGGCATGAAGGGCGTCGCGCTCACTCCCATGGCCGGGGCGCACGGAGAGTTCGCGGGCGTCGCCATGATTCGCGCCTACCATCGCGCGCGCGCCGATCTGGCGCGCAATGAAATCATCGTGCCGACCGCGGCGCACGGCACCAATCCGGCCACGGCCACCATGTGCGGTTGCGTGGCGCGCGAGATCGGCGTCGGACCGGACGGTGACGTCGACCTGGCGGCGTTGCGCTCCACCGTCGGCCCGCGCACCGCCGGCATCATGCTCACCAACCCCTCGACGCTCGGCATCTTCGAGCGGGGTATCGCCGAGGTGGCGCGCATCGTGCACGAGGCGGGCGGACTGCTGTACTACGACGGCGCGAATCTCAACGCGATCCTGGGCAAGGTCCGCCCTGGCGACATGGGATTCGATGTCATGCACATGAACCTGCACAAGACCTTCTCGACGCCGCACGGTGGCGGTGGTCCGGGGGCAGGGGCCGTGGGCGTCGCTCCGCGCCTGCTGCCCTTCATGCCCTTGCCGATCGTGGCGCGGGAAGGCGAGGGCGAGGCGGCGCGCTACCACTGGCTGGCCGAGGCGGATCGGCCGCAGTCGATCGGCCGCCTCACCGGCTTCAATGGCAACGCCGGCGTGCTGCTGCGCGCCTACGTCTACATGCGCATGCTCGGCCGCGAAGGCATGAGCCGCGTGGGCGAGTACGCCACGCTCAATTCGAATTACCTGCTGGCGCGTCTCCAGCAGGCAGGCTTCGTCGCGGCCTACCCGCAGCGGCGGGCCAGCCACGAATTCATCCTGACGCTCAAGTCGCTGGCGCAGCAGCAGGGTGTCACGGCGATGGACGTAGCGAAGCGGCTGCTCGACTATGGCTTCCATGCGCCCACGACCTACTTCCCACTGCTGGTGCCCGAGTGCCTGCTGATCGAACCGACGGAGACCGAGAGCAAGGAGACACTCGACGCCTTCGTTGTCGCGATGGCCACGATCCTGGGCGAGGCGGGGAGCGAGCCGGACACGGTGCGTGGCGCGCCTCACCGCATGCCGGTGCGGCGCCTGGACGACGTGCGCGCCGCGCGCGAGCTGGATCTTGCGTATCGCCCGGTATCCGGCTGATGCGGGGCGGATCACGATGAACCGCGGCAAGCCGCGTGGCTACACCCGCCTGCTGCGCGCCTTTGGCTCCAGCGCCAAGGGACTGAGCGGAGCCTGGCGTGAGGAGGCCGCTTTCCGCCAGGAGCTGGCGTTCGCCGTCCTCGCCACGCCGCTGGGCCTGTGGCTGGGCCGCAGTGGCATCGAACGCGCGCTGCTCGTCGGTCCCGTGCTGCTGGTGCTCGTCGTCGAGCTGCTCAACAGCGCGATCGAGGCCACGGTCGATCGCATCGGCTTCGAGCGGCACGAGCTCGCGGGCCTGGCCAAGGACATCGGATCGGCGGCCGTGCTGATGTCCTTCGTGCTGCTGGCGGTGGTCTGGTCGCTGCTGCTGCTGGGGCGCTGATGGCCGGCGCAGCAAGCAGCATGACGGCCCTGATCTGCGGTTCGCTCGCCTACGACACCGTCATGGTCTTCGAAGGCCGGTTTCGCGAGCACATACTGCCCGAGCGCATTCACCTGCTGAATGTCTCCTTCCTGGCCCCGGTGATGCGCCGGAATTTCGGCGGCTGCGCCGGCAACATTGCCCACAACCTCAAACTCCTCGGTGGCGACGGCCTGATCATGGCCACGGTCGGTCACGACTTCGCGCCCTACGAGAGCTGGCTGCGCGAACACGGTACCCGGCTCGACCATGTGCGCACCGTGCCCGCCGAGTTCACCGCGCAGGCCTATATCACCACCGACCTGGACGACAACCAGATCACCGCTTTTCACCCCGGCGCAATGAGCCACTCGCACCTCAACCGGGTGGGCGACGCGCCTGGCGTGCGGCTCGGCATCGTGTCCCCCGACGGCCGGCAGGGCATGCTGGAGCATGCCGAGCAGTTTGCCGCGGCGGGGATCCCCTTCATCTTTGATCCGGGCCAGGGGCTGCCCATGTTCAACGGCAATGAATTGCGCGCCTTCCTCAAGCGCGCCTCATGGGTCGCCGTCAATGACTACGAGGGGAGCCTGCTCGCCGAGCGTGCGGGCGCGTCACTCGAGCAGCTGGCCGGGCACCTCAAGGCGCTCATCGTCACGCGTGGGGCGGAGGGCTCGTGGATCTACGCCGATGGCCTGCGCCACGAGATTCCGCCGGCACGTGCCCTGCGCCTGGCTGACCCGACCGGCTGCGGCGATGCCTACCGGGCCGGGCTCCTGCTGGGGCTGCAGCGCGGCCTGGACTGGCCGACCACGGGGCGCATCGCCTCGCTGGCGGGCGCCATCAAGATCGAGCATCACGGCACGCAGCAGCACCAGTACGACTGGGCGGCCTTCGCTGCGCGCTTCCACGACAATTTCGGGTACGCACCATGAGCGCTGCGCGCAAACCATTCCGATCGCTTCTCCCGCTCTGCCTGCTGGGGCTCGCTCCGCCTGGCCTGTTCGCGGCCGGCACCGTGTCGACCCTCCCGGCGGTCATCCCGGTGACCACCGCGGCGGGATTGCCGGCGCCGGTGGGCGAGGACTGGGCGCGAACCCTGGAGCGCGTGGCCCGCAGCGTCGTGACGATCGAGCTGGACCAGACCCGCTCCTTCGACACCGAGCGGAACATGTCCGCCCAGGCCACCGGATTCGTCGTCGACGCCGAGCGCGGGCTGATCCTCACCAACCGCCATGTCGTGACGCCCGGTCCGGTGATGGCGGAGGCGATCTTTCTGAATCGTGAGGAAGTGCAGCTCTATCCGGTCTACCGCGACCCGGTACACGATTTCGGCATCTATCGCTACGATCCGGCGAAGCTGCGCTTCATCGCGCCCGCGGCACTGCCGCTGGCGCCGGAGGCGGCGCAGATCGGCCGCGAAATCCGCGTCCTGGGCAACAATGCCGGCGAGCAGCTCTCGATCCTCGCCGGCACACTCGCACGCCTCGACCGGGAAGCGCCCGACTACGGCGTCGGGCGCTACAACGACTTCAACACGTTCTACATCCAGGCCGCCTCCGGCACTTCGGGGGGTTCCTCCGGTTCACCGGTCATCGACGTACAGGGCCGCGTGGTGGCGCTCAACGCCGGCGGCGCCAGCGGTGCGGCCTCGAGCTTCTATCTGCCGCTGGGCCGGGTGCAGCGCGCGCTGCGCCTGATCCAGCAGGGACGCGCCGTCCCGCGCGGCACGCTGCAGACCGAGTTCCACTACCGCCCCTATGACGAACTGCGCCGTCTCGGTCTCCAGACGCAGACCGAGGCGGCGGCACGGGCGGCCGCGCCGCACAACACCGGCATGCTGGTGGTCGAGAATGTGCAGCCGGGCTCGCCCAGTGCCGCGGTGCTGGCGCCGGGGGACGTGCTGGTGCGCCTGAACGGCACCCTGGTGACGGGCTTCGAGCCGCTCGAGGCGGTGCTCGATGAATCCATCGGCAGTACCGTGCGACTCGAGCTGGAGCGTGGCGGGCAGGCCTTTGCGGTGCAACTGAGCGTGGAGGACCTGCACGCGATCACACCGGCCGCGTACCTGGAGTTTGGCGATGCGGTCGTGCACACCCTGTCGTACCAGGAGGCGCGGCATTTCCATCTGCCGATTCGCGGCGTGTTCGTGGCCACCTCGGGCTACAACCTGGACGCCGCCGGCGTGCCGCGCGGATCCCTGATCACCGAGGTCGACTCGAAGCCGGTGCCGACGCTGGCGGATTTCGAAGCGGTCATCGCCCCGCTGGGCGACGGCCAGCGCTTCGCGGTCCGGTACCTGACAATCGATGACCCCAATCGCGGGGAACTGCGCTCCGTGCGTATGGACCGGCGCTGGTTTCCCGCGCGCCACTGCCAACGGAACGATACCAGCGGGTTCTGGGATTGCACCGAACTGCCGGCCGCCGCCACGCCGCCAGCACCGGCCGGCGGCGTGGCGCAGCTGCCCACCTCCACGGATCCCACCGTGCGCCGGCTGGCCCCCTCGCTGGTCGGCATCACCTTCGACATGCCGTACCCCATCTCCGGCGTGAACGAACGCAATTATCATGGCACGGGGCTGGTGATCGACGCCGCGCTGGGCCTGGTGATCACTGACCGGAACACCGTGCCCGTCTCGATCGGTGATGTGCGCCTCACCTTTGCCGGCACCGTCGAGATTCCGGGCAAGGTGCTGTACGTCCACCCGCTCCACAACCTGGCGGTGGTGCAGTACGACCCCGCGCTCATCCGCGGGACGGACGTGCGCTCGGCACGGCTGGCGGCCGCGCCGTTGCGCGCCGGCGAGAAAGTGAACGTGGTCGGCATCGACGGGAGCGGCGAGCTGCGCTCGCGCGCCACGACCGTTGCCTCGGTGGATCCGCTGGTGCTGCCGCTGTCGCGCTCGGTGGCCTTCCGCGACAGCAATATCGAGGTGGCGGCGCTGATCAATCCGCCCGACGACGTGGTCGGCGTGCTGGCCGACCGCGACGGTGGCGTGCGCGGCCTGTGGGCGAGCTTCGCTTCGGACAATGGCCGCGAGCTGGTGCAGCAGAGCCACGGCATCGCCGCCGACCTCATTGCCGAGACGCTGGATATCGTGCGCCGCGATGCCCCGCTCCACTCGCTGGAGGCCGAATTCGTCACCCAGAGCCTGGCCGAGGCGCACGGACTGGGGTTGAGTGATGCCTGGATGGCGCGCATCGCCAAGAGCAATCCGGCCGAACGCCAGGTGCTGAGCATCGCGAGGCTGGTGGGCGGTTCAGCCGCCGCGGCCCTGCTCCGCCCCGGCGATATCCTGCTCGCCGTGGACAACCAGCCGGTCACGCGCTTCCGCGACGTGGAGCGCTCGGTCGCCGCGCACGATGTCGTGCAGGTGACGGTCTGGCGCACCGACGGGGAGCACACGCTGTCCGTGAAGACCGCCACGCTCGGCGGCAGCGAACTGGATCGCGTGCTGCTGTGGGCCGGGGCCACGCTGCAGGCACCGCACCGCGCCATCAGCGCGCAGCGCGGGCTCGCGCCCAGTGGGGTCTACGTGGCCTACTACGCCTTCGGCTCGCCGGCCAGCCGCTACGGCCTGGTGCCGGGCCGCCGCATCATTGAAGTGGATGGCGAGCCTACGCCGGATCTGGACAGCTTTCTCAAGCAGGTGACCGGGAGGGCCGACCGGTCTTCCCTGCGCATCAGGACGGTGTCCATCAACGGTGCACCGGAGCTGCTCACACTGAAACTGGACCGGCACTACTGGCCGGCCTACGAATTGCGGCGCGACGCCGGCGGGTGGCGGCGCGTGCCGCTCGAGTAGCCGCGGGCGGAGTGCACCCATGGCCAGGGCTGTCAGGGCAACGCAAGTCGAGCTGGACGCGGCCGTGCAGGCGCTGCGCGACGGGGACGTGGTGGCCTTTCCGACCGAGACGGTCTACGGGCTGGGGGCCAACGCGCAGCACGAGTCCGCCCTGCGCAAGATTTTCGAACTCAAGGGCCGACCCACCACGCACCCGCTGATCGTGCATCTCGACAGTGCGCGCTTCCTGCACCGCTGGACGCGTGACATGCCCGCCGCGGCCGCGCGGCTGGCCGAGAAATTCTGGCCCGGACCGCTGACGCTGGTGCTGCCGCGCGCCGACAACATCTCCGAGCTGATCACCGGCGGCCAGGATACGGTCGCCGTGCGCGTGCCCTCGCATCCCATGGCGCAGCAGCTGCTCACGGCCTTTGGCGGCGGCATCGCCGCGCCGTCGGCGAACCGCTACGGCCATGTCAGCCCCACGCGCGCCGAGCATGTGCGCGAGGAGTTCGGCGAGGCGGTGCGCGTGGTGCTCGACGGTGGCGAGTGCCGCGTCGGACTTGAATCCACGATCGTGGCCTGCCTGCGTGGCGAGGTGCGCCTGCTGCGCCCCGGGCAGATCACGTTGACGCAGCTGCGGCGCGAGGTCGGGGAGGTGGCGAGCGGTCCGAGCGCCGATGCGCCGCGGATGCCGGGCTCGGCGCGCGCGCACTACGCGCCGGCGACACCGCTGCGTCTCGTGGCCGCGGGCCAGCTCGAGCGCGAGATTGCCTATCTGTCCCGCGACGGCGTGCGCATCGGCGTGCTGGCCCAGCGCCCGCCGCTGGGCAGTTACCCTTCCGTGACCTGGGTGAATGCGGGCACGCGCCTCGATGCCTACGCGCACGACCTGTACGCGCACCTGCGCACGCTGGACAAGGCCGGTACCACCTGCCTGCTGGTGCAGGATATCCCGGCGGACGAGCGCTGGGCTGCGGTGCGTGACCGTCTGACGCGTGCGGCGGCGGCGAGCAATCCGGACGAGGCCGGGGCCGTTGAAGGCGCAGCGCCAACCGATCTCGGCGACGCGCCGTGACGCGCGGGTTCATCGATCCCTTTGAACCGGGGCAGGTTCGCCGGCTGGTGGCCGAATTCGGCTCGCCGCTCCTGATCGTGGATTGCGCCCGGGTGCGCTCGCAGTACCGCCGGCTGCAGCGGGCGCTGCCGGGCGTCGACCTGCACTACGCGCTCAAGCCCCTGCCGCACGCGGCGGTGGTGCAGGCGGTGCTCGCCGAGGGCGGTGGCCTGGACCTTGCGACCAGCGGCGAGGTGCAGCTGGTCGCCCGCCTCGGCGTCGAGGCGGCACGCTGCATTCACACCCATCCGATCAAGCGCCCCAGCGATATCCGCAATGCGCTCGAATTCGGCATCCACAGCTTCGTCGCCGACAATCCCGATGAAGTGCGCAAGTTCCGCGCCTACGCCGGCCGGGTCGCGCTGCTGCTGCGGGTATCGTTCCGCAGCCCGGGAGCGGTATGCGACCTGTCCCGCAAGTTTGGCTGCGATATCGAAGATGCCCTGCCTCTGGCGAGGCTCGCGGCCGGGCTCGGCATCGGGCTGCGCGGCTTCTCATTTCACGTGGGCTCGCAGGCCACCGACGCGCTCAAGCATGTCGAGGCGATCGAGGCCTGCGCCAGGCTGCTGGCGGGCGCGCGACGCGAACGGCTGGGCGAATGCGACACGCTGGACATCGGCGGTGGGTTTCCGATCGACTACGCGGAACGCGCGGCGGACATCGGGCGCTTCTGCGCGCCGCTGCGGCGGGCCCTCGCCAAGCTGCCCAGGCGCGTGCGCGTGATCGCCGAGCCCGGCCGCTACATCGTCGGCCCGGCCGCCGTCGGCGTGGCTTCGGTCATGGGGCGGGCGCGCCGCGAGGGCCACTGGTGGTACTACCTCGACGACGGCCTGTACGGCTCGTACAGCGGGCAGCTTTACGATCACGCGCGCTATCCGGTGAGTGCGTTGCGCGAAGGTCCGCCGCTGCCCGCCGTCCTCGCCGGGCCCACCTGTGACAGCATCGATGTGATTGCGGAAAACCTGATGCTGCCGGAGTTGCGGGCCGGCGATCTCATCGTCGGCCGCGCCATGGGCGCCTACACCTGGGCCAGTGCCTCCGAATTCAATTTCTTCCCGAAGGCCACGGTCGTGGCCGTCAATCGCAGGCGCGGCGATGAGGGTGGGGTGTAGCCGCCCGCCTTACTTGTACAGGCGCATACCCATATCGTAGGCCGCGTTGATCTGCTTGGACTTTGCTTCCGCTACCGCGCGGATCTCCGCACCCATCTGGGCTACCTTGTCCGGATGATACTGGGAGATCAGCTTTTTGTAGGCCGCCGTGATCTCTTCCCGGGTCGCCGCCTCGCGTACACCGAGGATCCGATACCAGTTGGACAGCGTCACGGCCGGATCGGTATCGATGGCGGTCGGCGGCGGCGGACGGGGCGAGGCATCTTTCGATTTCCGGCCCATCAGGGCGCTGACGAGCAGGTAGCCGGCCACCAGTCCAAGGAAGGACACCGTCAGTTCCGTCAGGCTCATGTCAGCATCGCCGGCAATTGATCGAGGAAGCCCTGCAACTCACCGTGGCGTGCGGTCCCGCTCTGTTCCCCGGCAAGCTCCTCACGCAGGCGCAGTTCCAGGAGTTGCAGGAGCGAGCCGCGGCTGAGTGCATCGAAATTGGCCCGGGCAAAATGCAGCGGATTGCCGCGAATCGAGCGCTGCAGTGAGAGTTTGCGCACGATGTTGGCGGCGAAGGGCGCGCAGGCCAGGACGTCCAGGGCCAGCAGCCAGTAGCCTTTCAGGGTGAGCCCCAGCGATTCGCGCCGCCGGTAGATGACGAGCAGCGCCAGCAGCACCAGCGCATAGAACAGCGCGATGACGCCCAGCAAGGGGCCGCCCGAGCCCAAGGTCCACGACAGGCCCGGCAACAAGACCATCAGGATCACGATCTGCGCGATGACCAGCACGCGCAGGAATTGCAGCGAGGCCCTGAATGCCTCGATCGCCGCGGCGGAATCATGCTGCGAGCGGCGGTCGGAGGTGGACCAGGCCACGCGGAACAGCAGTGCCTGCGGGGTCAGCGGGTTGGGCAGGTAAAGGCGCTTGCCCGCCACTCTGAGGTCCGAACCTCCGCGGATCAACCAGTGCCCGCCACGGCACACCAGCACCAGCTCGTTGCCGTGGAGGAGCAGTGCCGAGTCATACAGGTAGAAGGCGATGGCACCCAGCGGCAGCAGGATTTCAAAGCTCGGCATCAGGCCTTTTTCTTGAACAGGGAGCGCAGCCACGCTCCGGCCGCGACCGCCGCAGCCGCAATCAGCTTCCAGGCGGCGGCAAAAAAGCCGGCCAAGACGGCCCAGAAGCCCTTCTTGGTGGCGACCGCCGCGGCGCCGCCGAGTATCAGTGCCGCGAGTCCGTACTCGGCCACCTTGTCGCCCTGCCGCCAGTCGGCGTAGGTCTCGCCGGCATTGAAACTGTAGCCGCGCAGCACCGAGTTGAGGGCCGTCTCGTCCACGGCCAGATCGTCCGTGTTGCCTGCCAGCACGACGGTGGTGTGGCCGCGGCGGCCCAGTATCTTCGTCAGGTAATTGCCGTTGCGGCGGTTGCCGGTCTGCAGCAGGATGGCCCATTCCAGCCGGCGGGTGTCGCGGTTGTAGCTCGGCGGCGCAGCCCAGTCGATGAGGTGCATCACCGTCCAGCCGCGCGCCTGGCGCGCGGCATTGCCATCTTCGACGTTCTGCTTGAGGGTCTTCAGCAGCTCGGGCGCGTCGATCTTCTCGTTGTCCTTGACGTAGCCCCCGTCATCAAACGACAGGTAAGCCGACCAGTGCAGGTCGCTCGGCGCCACCATGACTTCCCGATGATCGGGAATGTTCTCATTGAGCTCGTCGAATTTGTCCGTGTTGGCCGTATCGAGGAACACATAGCCCTCAGGAATCACGAGGCTGGAGTTGCCGGGCACCGGGGCCGTGGCCGGGCCCTTGATCCATTTCAGGGCCTGGAGCCTGGCCTCATACTGCTGCTGTTCCGGGCTCGGGGTGTCCGCAGTAGCGCCTGCCTGCGCGGAGAGCAGCAGCGCCAGGAAACAGAAGGATCGTTGCATGAGTCGGCTCCCCCACGGTAATTCGTGGTGCAGCCCTAGAATACATCCTCGCGGCGGCTCAGTGGCGCTCGAGGCTGGCCCGCGCGGGCGCCTGCGGCACCGTTCTGACTTGATTTTCGCAGCGGCCGCCACCACATTGACGCGATGGCCGAGCGCACGTTGCAGCAGCTGATTCCCGCACGCGACACCTCCGATGGCGCGGGTGTCCGGCTGCGCCGCAGCCTCGGGCAGGGCAACACCGCGCGGCTCGATCCCTTCCTGATGCTGGATGAATTCGCGTCTGACGATCCGGACGACTATATCGCCGGCTTCCCGCCGCACCCGCACCGCGGCTTTCAGACCGTCACCTACATGCTCGAGGGCCACATGCGGCACGAGGACCACCTCGGCCATCGCGGCGAGCTGCGCAGCGGCGGCGTGCAATGGATGACGGCGGGACGCGGGATCGTGCATTCGGAAATGCCGCAGCAGGAGCGTGGCCGCATGCACGGCTTCCAGCTGTGGATCAACCTGCCCAGCGCGGAAAAGATGAAGCCGGCGGGTTATCGCGACATACCGGCCGGGGAGATTCCTGGCGCGAGTTTTGCGCAGGGCGTCACGGCCAAGGTCATTGCCGGTACGCTGCGGAACGGCGCGGCGGGCGGCGCGGGCGTGGCGGGCGACGCGGGCGAGGCGGCCGCGACGCGCGGCCCGATCCAGGGCCTGAGCACCGATCCGCTGCTGGCCGATCTGGTGCTGCCCGCGGGCGCGGCGTTCAGCACGGTGGTTCCCGCCGACTACACCGCCTGTCTGTACGTCTACGCGGGCAGCCTGCTCGTGGGAGCGGCCGGGCAGGTGATCGGACCTCACTGTGCCGGGGCGCTGTCGCCCGGCGAATCCATTGCGCTGCGCGCAGGGGCTGAGGAAGCGCGCGCCCTGCTGCTGGTGGCGCGGCCGCTGCACGAACCGGTGGTCCAGTATGGGCCCTTCGTGATGAACACCCGGGCCGAGATCGAACAGGCGATCAAGGATTTTTCCAGCGGCGAGTTCGCCCGCTGAATCCGGCTAGTCGCGCTGCCCGAGCTCCGCGAGCAGTGCCGCCAGGCTGGTAAGCGGCGCCGAGCACTGGCTGCCGCGGCACACATAGGCGGCGCCGCCGGGAAGCGCCGGCTTTGAGGCGAACGCCGCGGGCAAGGCCTCCGCCGCCTCGCCGGTCCCGGTCGGTGACGCTATGGCCAGCACCACTCGCCGTGGCGCGTAGAGCGCGGCCAGCTGGCGGCGCCAACCCTCAATGACTTCGCCCGGGCCGCGCAGGATCACGATTTCGGTGGGCGCCAGCGTTTCCTCGAGCGCCTGCAGCAGGCTCGCGTGTCCGGACGGATACTCCTGCATGGCCGGCCAGGCAGCGCGCAGCGTGCCCTCGGCGGCTTCGAGGTAACGGCTCTCGCCCAGCAGGAACCCGAGCCGCTGCAGCACGACCGCGGCGATGCCATTGCCGGCGGGCAGCGCCTCGTCGCCGAAGGACTTCGGGCGGCTGATGAGCGTCTCGTGGTCCGCTGAGGTGAAGTAAAAGCCCCCGTTGCGTTCATCGGCAAAGGCGCCGAGCACGACATCGAGCAGCTCGCCCGCGAATCGCAGTTCGCCGCCATCGAAGCGCACCGTGGCCAGCTCGAGGATCGCGTCGGCCAGGAATAGGTAGTCATCGAGGTAAGCATTGAGCCGGGCCTCGCCGCCGCCGCTGGTCGCGAGCAAGCGACCGTCGCGCCAATGCTGGCGGCGCAGATAGCGCAGTGCCCCGCTGGCCGCCTGAGCCAGGTCCGGACGATCCAGCACGCGCGCTGCGGTGGCGAGCGCGCGGATCGCCAGCGCGTTCCAGCTGACGAGGATTTTCTCATCGCGCGCCGGGCGCACGCGCCGCGCGCGCAGGGCCAGCAAGCGCTCGCGCGCCGACTCGAGTAGCGCGGCGAGTTGCGCCGGGCCGGCCGGGCCGGCCTGGCCAGCCTTGCCTATGGCCTCGAGCGGCTGGGCCACGATCAGATGATGCGCGTGATGCTCGAAGTTGGGCGGCAGATCCAGTCCGTGGTGCGCGGCGAACACGGCGTATTCATCGGGACTCAGCGCCGCGCGCACCTCGGCGTTCGTCCAGACGTAGTAACTGCCCTCGACGCCGGCGGCGTCGGCATCCAGGCTGGAATAGAACGCGCCGCCGTCCGCGCGCAGCTCGGCGAGCATCCAGTCGGCGGTGCGGCCGGCGACCTGCCGGAACAGGGGCTCGCCGGTGGCACAGGCCGCTTCCGCGTAGACGCCGAGCAGCAGGGCGTTGTCATAGAGCATTTTCTCGAAGTGCGGAATGGCCCACTGTCCATCGACGCTGTAGCGGTAGAAGCCGCCGCCGAGCTGGTCGAACAACCCCCCTTCGGCCATGCGCGTGAGCGTCAGGGTCGCCATGTACAGGGCCTGCAGGTCCGGCACGTCCGCGCCGACGCTGGCGTGCCAGTCGCGGAGTGCGCGCTGCACCAGCGGAGCGTGTGGAAATTTTGGCGCGCCCCCGAATCCGCCCCAGTCGCGATCGAAATTACGCTCCATCTGGGCGCGGCAGTGGCGCAGGGGTGTGGCGTCGAGCAGCTGGTTGCCGGGCATCGGCGCGGGCTGCAGCTCATCGAGCGCACGCACCACGGCGAGCGCGCTGTCGCGCAACTCGGCTTCGTGATCGCGGTAATAGTCCGCGACGTGCGTGAGCAGCTCGCCAAAGGAGGGCAGGCCGTGGCGCGCCTGCGGTGGAAAGTAGGTGCCGCCAAAGAACGGCCGCTGGTCCTCATGCATCAGGAACATCGTCAGCGGCCAGCCGCCGCCCCGCCGGGCCAGCATCTGGTGCGCCAGCTGGTACAGGCGATCGAGGTCCGGCCGTTCCTCGCGATCGACCTTGATGTTGACGAAGCGCGCGTTCATGAGCGCCGCGGTGGCCTCATCCTCGAAGGATTCGTGGGCCATCACGTGGCACCAATGGCAGGCCGCATAGCCGATCGACAGCAGGATCGGCCGGCGCTCGCGGCGGGCGAGCGCCAGCGCCTCTTCGCCCCAGGGATACCAGTCCACCGGATTGAGCGCGTGCTGGCGCAGGTAGGGGCTGGTCTCGGCGGCCAGCCGGTTGCTGTGGCCTGGCTCAGGCATTGCTGAAGGGCGCGCGCGGCAGTTTGAGTAGAATGGGTCACTATACGCGAGACCCAAGCAGCCATGAGCGCAGACGATTCCATACCGGCGGTGGCCGAGGACTCACCGCCGGCCGTTGCCGAGCCGGCCCTGCCGCTGCTGCGACTCAAGCGGGGCGAGGATCGGCGGCTGCGCGCCGGGCACCTTTGGGTCTACTCCAACGAGGTCGATATTGCCGCCACGCCGCTGACGGCCTTTGCCCCCGGCGCCCACGCCAGGGTGCAGGACTGGCGCGACCAGTTCCTGGGCTACGCCTACGTCAACCCGCACGCCCTGATCTGCGCGCGCATCCTCAGCCGCAGCCCGGTCCAGCCGCCGGATCGCTCCCTGCTGGTGCATCGGCTGCGTGTGGCCCTGGCGATGCGCGAACGGCACTATCCGGTGCCGTATTACCGCTGGGTCTTCGGCGAAGCCGACGGTCTGCCGGGCCTGGTGCTCGATCGCTACGGGGAGGCGATCGTCGGCCAGATTGCCACGGTCGGCATGGAGGCGCTGCGCGGCGAGATCGAAGCGGCCGCCGCAACAGTGCTGGCACCGCAGTCACTGGTCTGGAAGAACGACGGTGGCGCGCGCGATCTGGAGCAGCTGCCACGGCAGGTGCTCACGGGCCTGGGCAAGGCGCCGGAAGAACTGCAGGTGATCGAGGGGGTGTTGCGCTTCCGGGTGCCCTTCGGCGCCGCGCAGAAAACCGGCTGGTTCTACGACCAGAGTGCGAATCGCGAGATGTTCCGGCGCCTGCTCTGGCCGGGCGTACGCGTGCTGGACCTGTGCAGCTACAGCGGTGCCTGGGCGATCACGGCGTTGCGCTGCGGGGCGCGCGAGGCCTTGTGTGTCGATTCCTCCGAAGGCGCGCTGGCGGCCGCTGAGCTGAATGCTGCGGCCAATGGCGTCACGATCCGCACGCGCCGCGGCGATGCCTTCGAGACACTCGAGGCATTGCACCGCGAGGGCGAGCGCTTCGACGTGGCGGTGCTCGATCCGCCCGCCTTCATCAAACGACGCAAAGACCAGGCGCGTGGTGAGGCGGCCTATCGCAAGCTCAACCAGCTGGCCCTGCGATTGCTCGAGCGCGATGCCTTGCTGGTGAGCTGTTCCTGTTCCTTTCACCTGACCGGTGAGGATCTGGTGCGGCTGATCCAGGCCGCCGCCCGACACAACAGCCGCTTCGTGCAGGTGCTGGCTGTCGGCGGCCAGTCACCCGACCACCCCATGCACCCGGCGATCCCCGAAACCCGCTACCTGAAGGCCTTTTTTTGTCGTGTCACGCGGGCCTAGTCGTCTGCAGAGGGTAGAATTGCCGCTCCCATGCTGACCTATCCGCACATCAATCCGATTGCGCTCGAGATCGGCCCGCTGCGCATTCACTGGTACGGCATCATGTACCTGGTGGCATTTTCGGCCGCCTGGATACTGGCGCGGCGCCGGGCGGCGCAGCCGGGTTCCACCTGGAGCGCGCGCGCGGTCGATGATTTCATCTTCTATGCCATGCTCGGCACGATCGTCGGCGGCCGCGTGGGCTACGTATTGTTCTACGGCCAGGAGATGTGGCGCGCGGATCCGTGGTATCCGCTGAAGCTCTGGGAAGGCGGCATGTCCTTCCATGGCGGCTTTCTGGGGGTGCTTGCGGCGGTCGCGCTGTTTGCGCGCCAGGGCGGGCGGCGCGTCTGGGATGTCGCCGATTTTGCCGCACCGCTGCCCGGCATCGGCATATTCGCGGTGCGCATCGGCAATTTCATCAACAGCGAGCTGTGGGGCAAGCCGACCGATGGCTGGTGGGGCATGCGCGTGCGTGAATCACCGGGCGCGCCGCTCATCGCCCGCCACCCCTCGCAATTGTATGAGGCCGGGCTCGAAGGGATCGTGCTCTTCACGGTGCTGTGGTGGTATACGCGCAAGCCGCGGCCGCGCTATCTGCCCTCCGCGCTGTTCCTGCTCTGCTACGCGAGTGCGCGCATCAGCGTCGAGTTTGTGCGCCTGCCGGACGCGCAGCTCGGTTACCTGGCCGGCGGCTGGCTGACGATGGGCATGGTGCTCTCCCTGCCGCTGCTGGCCGCGGGGCTGCTGCTGCTCACGCTCGGCAGCCGCTGGCGGCAGCCGTCAGGTAATTTCACGGTTGGCGCCGGGCCGGTCGGCGAGCGCCCATGAAGGCCTATCTTGAGCTGTTGCGCGCGACGCGCACGCGCGGCGTGCCCAAGACGGATCGCACCGGCACCGGTACGCTGGCCCTGTTCGGTTACCAGATGCGCTTTGACCTGAGCGAGGGCCTGCCGCTGGTGACCACCAAGAAAATCCACCTGCCGGCGGTGGTGCACGAGCTGCTCTGGTTCCTCAGCGGCGACACCAACACCCGCTATCTGCGCGAGCACGGCGTCACCATCTGGGATGAATGGGCTGACGCGCAGGGCGAGCTCGGCCCGGTCTACGGCCACCAGTGGCGCCGCTGGAGCGCACCCGATGGCCGCCAGATCGACCAGATCAGCGAGGCGCTGCGGCTGTTGCGCAGCAACCCCGACTCGCGACGCATTGTCGTCAGCGCCTGGAATGTCGGAGAGCTGGAACGCATGGCGCTGCAGCCCTGCCACGCGCTGTTCCAGTTCTTCGTCGCCGCGGGGCGGCTCTCCTGCCAGCTCTATCAGCGCAGCGCCGACGTGTTCCTCGGCGTGCCCTTCAATATTGCTTCCTACGCGCTGCTCACGCACATGATGGCGCAGCAATGCGATCTGCAGCCCGGCGAGCTGGTCTGGACGGGCGGCGACTGCCACCTGTACGTGAATCACATCGGACAGGCCGAGCTGCAGCTCGGCCGCGAGCCCTACCCGCTGCCGCGCCTGGCGCTGCGGCGGGCCGCGGGGATCTTCGACTATCGTTATGAGGACTTTGAATTCGTGAATTACCAGTTCCATCCGGCGATCCGGGCGCCGATCGCCGTATGAAGCGAACAAGGCCGGCTCTGTATCGCGTGCGCCGCTCCGCCGTGCACGGCCTGGGCGTGTTCGCAGCCCGCCGCATCCGCAAGGGCACGCGCATCGTGGAATATCTGGGCGAGCGCATTTCCCACCGCGAAGCGGACCGGCGCTACGAACGCAAGTCGCGCCAGGACAGCCACACTTTCCTGTTCGTCGTCGACCGCAGCGTGGTCATCGATGCGGGCACCAACGGAAACGAGGCGCGTTTCATCAACCACGGCTGCAATCCAAACTGCGAGTCGGTCACCGATGAGCGCCGGGTGTTCGTCGAAGCGATCCGCACCATCCGGCCGGGCGAGGAGCTGAGCTACGACTATGCGATCAGCCGCGACCGGGACGATCCGCCGGACATCGACACCGTGTTCGCCTGCCGGTGCAGCGCCGAGAGCTGCCGCGGGACCATGCTTAAGCCGGCGGCGCGACCCCGCAAGCCGCAGCCGCGCCGCCTCGGCAGGCGGCGCTCGTGATCCGGCGGCGCCTGTCGGCCGGGGCTGCGCTCGGCGCCATCGGCGTCGTCTATGGTGACATCGGCACCAGCCCGCTGTACGCCTTCGAACAGTCGCTGGATGCGACCGGCGATGCGCCGCAGTCCGCGGTGGCGGTGCTCGGCATCGCCTCGCTGATGTTCTGGAGCCTGCTGATCATCGTCACCCTCAAGTATGTCGTGCTAATCATGCGCGCCGACAACGAGGGCGAGGGTGGCATCCTGTCGCTGTTTGCGCTGGTGCAGCGCCGGCTCGAGGAAATGCCGCGCTGGGGCCGGGCCATCATCGCGCTGGCGGTGATGGGCGCGGCGCTGTTCTATTGCGACGCCCTGATCACGCCGGCGATCACGGTGCTGGGCGCCGTGGAAGGACTGGAGCTGCTCAACGCGGACGCCGCGCACGCCGTGGTGCCGATCTCGCTGACCATCATTGTGCTGCTGTTCGCCATCCAGCGGCACGGGACTGGGCACCTGGGCCGCTTGTTCGGCCCGGTCATGCTGCTGTGGTTCGTGGTGCTGGCCTATACCGGCGCCGTGGCGATCTTGCACAACCCGCGGGTGCTGGCCGCGCTCGACCCGCGCTACGGCCTCAACCTGCTCTTCACGCACCAGAAGGTGGCCCTGGTACTGCTCGGCGGGGTGTTCCTGACGGTGACGGGAGGCGAGGCGCTCTACGCCGACATGGGATCCTTCGGCAAGGGTCCGGTGCGCCTCGCCTGGTTCGTGGTGGTGTGGCCGGCGTTGCTGCTGAGCTATTTCGGCCAGGCTGCGCTGATCCTCACGGACGCCGCGGCGGCCCACAAGCCGCTGTTTGCACTGGTGTCGCCCGCGGCCTTGCCGTGGATGGTGGTACTGGCGACGCTGGCCGCGATCATTGCCTCCCAGGCGACGATCACCGGTGCCTTTTCGGTCACGCGCCAAGCGGTGCAGCTGGACCTGCTGCCGCGCCTGCGCATCCTGCAGACCTCGGCACACGAGCATGGCCAGATCTACGTGCCGGTCGTCAACGCCCTGGTGTTCGGTGCGGTGTGCATATTCGTGATCGGCTTTGGATCATCGGACGCGCTCGGCAGCGCCTACGGGGCCGCAGTCGCCGGCACGATGGGCATCACAACGCTCCTGGGCATGGTGCTGGCGGCGTCGCGCTGGCGCTGGTCGACCTGGCAGGTGGCCCTGAGCTTCGGCCCGCTGGTCCTTATGGACGGCATGTACACCATTGCCAATCTGGCGAAGTTCATGCAGGGCGCCTGGGTGCCGCTGCTATTCGCTTCGCTCCTGTTCGGCGTGTTCATGACCTGGCGCTCCGGACGCCGGCTGCTGCGCGCCGCGTTGCGCGAAATGGCGGTGCCGCTCAAGAACCTGCCGCAACTGCTGGACGGGGTCACGCGCGTGCCGGGTACGGCGGTGTTCCTGGTCAGCGAACCGCGTTTTGTGCCCACCGCGCTGCTGCGCAACCTCGAACACAACCACGTGGCGCACGAGCGCATCGTCTTTCTCAACATGGAGTTCGTGCGTACGCCGCGCCAGGATCCCAGCGATCGCGTGCGCATCGACACCCTGCAGGGGGGCGTGCATCTGGTCACCGCTCGCTTCGGCTTCATGGAAACACCGGATGTCAGTGTGGCGCTGAAGAACTGCCGGGCGCGCGGACTGAAGCTGTTCGGCCAGGACTGCTCATTCTTCCTCGGCTGGCACCTGGTGGCTCCGCGGCCACGAGCCGGCTACCAGGGATTCCGGCGGCGCATGTTCGCGTGGATGCAGCGGCGCAGCACGCAGGCGGCGGAATTTTTCCGCATGCCGGACAAGCGCGTGATCGTGCTGGCAACCCAGGTCGAGCTTTGAAGCTCTCGATCATCGCGGCTCTCGCCGACAATGGCGTGATTGGCCGCGGAGGTGCACTGCCCTGGCACCTGCCTGACGACCTGCGGCGCTTCAAGTCCCTGACGATGGGCCATCCCATCCTGATGGGCCGGCGCACATTCGAGTCGATCGGCCACCCTCTGCCCGGAAGGCGCAACCTGGTGTTGACGCGCGGCAAGCGCGTCTTTCCCGACGGCATCGAGCCCGTGGCCAGCCTGGCGACGGCCATGACACGCTGCGCCGAGGCCCCGCAGTTGTGCGTGATCGGTGGAGCGGAGGTCTACGCGCAGTCGCTCCCGCTGGCGACTCGTCTGGAACTGACGCGGGTGCACGTGGACGCCCTTGGAGATGTGCGTTTTCCCGAGTTCGACGCCGCGCAGTGGCACGAGCTCGAGCGCATGGAGCATCCGGCGGATGCGCGCCACGAATGGCCGATGACCTTCCTGACGCTGGAGCGGGTTTGAACTCGTCGGCAAGCGGGCCTCGCCGCTGCGCTCGGCTGGCTAAAAACCGCGGGCACGTCTCGATCAGTCAGCGGGTTGTCGCTGCGAGGTGAGGCAATCGTTCCGGGCGACTACAATTCACCGAAACCTGTCCCTGGCCACCTCCTGCTTTGCAGTAAGCGAGTCATTGTGCATTTTGCCGAAAAGCGTCTCCCGGCGAGTCTCATGCTGGCCACGGCATGTGTTTTCTCGCGCCTTTTGGCGGCCCAATCCCCTGTTCAGATCCCGGTGGGCACTGAACTGTCGGCGACCACAGAGGCGATCAGTCCAAAAGATGATGACGCACTGGATCGCCTCATCGAGGAGAAGTGCCCGGGTGCTTTAAAACACCTTAGACAGCACGCCATCACGAATAAGGGGCCGGCCGTTGGTAAACCGACCAGACCCGCCTTGAGGCGAGAGCTTTTGTTGATGGAGCAACGCGACCAAGAGACCCGGGCGGCCGCCCTGGCCAATGAGAATTCGACAAACGTTGCTGCTGCCGAGCAGGTCGACGCGGCAAATCTGAAGCGTCTCAAGCACATTGTCACTCAGGACGGATTTCCGACGCGCTCGATGGTTGGCGACGAGGGAATTGATGCGGCGTGGCTGCTGACGCAACACGCGGACAGCGACCCAGCATTTCAAGCGTACGTACTCAGGATTCTGGCGGCGCGGGTCCGGCAGCGCGCATTCGATCCGGCAGAGCTTGCGATGCTGACCGATCGCGTACTCATTCACCAAGGCAAGCCTCAGCGTTATGGCTCCCAATTTGGGAATAATGGTAGTGGCCTGAAACCAGGCCGCATGGAAGATCCGGCGCACGTCGACCAGCGCCGAGCATCCGTCGGATTGGGGACACTGGCGGAGTATTCGTGTGCCATGCAGGTGATTTACGGCACGTCGGATGGGAGTCCGGGTCACTAGGGGTTCTGGGTTTAGCGCGTGCAGATGTAGGCAAGCACAACGAGCACGCGGTAAATGACCGAATGCAGTCCTCAAGCGCCTGATTGTGCGCCAATTTCCGCTCATTCCGATGATCAAGGCGGGCCCGGTCGTTCTCAAGAGTAAAACTGATTCCATGTGGACATTAAAGACCGTCGGATTCACGATCAGCGGCTGCTCCACTGGATCGTTGCATGCGTACTTGCATGGAGTATTGAGAATTCCATTTTCATTCTAAGGAGACGGCCGTGGCCCTGATGCCCCTTGCATTCGTTTTAATCGTGTTCACAGTCCTGGGGCTGCGTGTGCTGCAGCAATACCAGCGCGGCCTCCTGTTCCGCCTTGGTCGCTATCGTGGCACCCGGGAGCCAGGCCTCACCTGGATCATCCCGTTAATCGATCGACTGTTCTATGTGGATATTCGCGTAGTTACGCGGGACATTGAGCCGCAGGAGACCATGACCAACGATAACGTACCGGTCAAGGTCAAGGCGGTCGTCTGGTACAAGGTTGTAAATCCGGAAAAGGCGATAATCCAGGTCCGACTCTATGACGATGCCGTGCGGCAGACCGCTCTCACTACGCTCCGCAGCGTCATAGGACAGCACTCGCTCGATGAGCTGATGAAGGAACAGGACAAGCTCTCGCAAATGCTCGGTCAGATCATCGACAAGGTCACAGAGCCCTGGGGCGTGGCTGTGGATCGGGTGCAAATCAAGGACGTGGAAATTCCGCAGTCCATGCAGCGAGCCATGGCCCAGGAAGCCGAAGCACATCGCGAAAAGCGCGCCCGCATCATCAAGGCTGAAGCTGAGTACGAGGCCGCAATGAAGCTGACTGAAGCAGCCTCACGTATGGCACAGACACCCATGGCTATTGAACTGCGCCGCATGCAGATGCTTACAGAGGTCGGTGCCGAACAGAACACAATGACAATCGTGATGATGCCCTCAGAGTTTGTGAGCGCCGCATCGGCACTGACAAGGCTCGCCGACCGCAGCCCGGCGCCGCAAAAATAGATCGCCGTCACTAGCGGCTACAGGCTGCTATCGTCCAGGAGCCTGGCGGCCAGCGCGGAATCGGCGCCGGCGCGCGCGGCCAGCAGCGCGTCGAGCATCGCTTCCTGCAGCGCACCGCGGCGCAGGGCCTCCGCGTAGGGAATCTCCGCGTGGAACATGACCATCGAATAGCGCGGAATGAAGCGCCCGGGAAAGCGCCGCTCCACATCGAGGGCGAGCTGGCGGCGGATGGCGAAATCGGGAGCGAGCACCGTGGCGCGCATCTCCAGGTAATTTTCCAGCGCCATGGTGGCGATGGCGTCGGTGTCGGGGCGACGCAGCCGCTCGAATTGCGCCAGGACAGCGCCGCGATCGGCCGTCGGCCGCAGCAGGCCGGCGAGCAGCGCGCAGTCTTCGAAGCCGCAGTTCAGTCCCTGGCCGTGGAAGGGCACGATGGCGTGGGCCGCATCCCCGATCAGCAGCACACGACCGGACTGCCAGGGCCAGCAGTGGACCGTGCCGAGCTTGCCCTGTGGGTTGTGGGCAAATTGCGCCTGGAAATCCGGCAGCAGCGCCAGCGCGTCGGGAAACTGGGCGGCAAAGAAGGCGTGCGCGGCCGCCGGCGCCGCCAGCGTCGCGAATCCCGGGTCGCCCTGCGCGGCCAGGAACAGCGTCGCCGTGAAGCTGCCGTCCGGATTGGGCAGGGCGATGAGCATGAAATCACCGCGCGGCCAGATGTGCAGGGCGTGGGGCGCGAGCGCCCACGCGCCGCCGGGGCGGGCGGGAATCAGGAACTCCTTGTAGTCGTGCGCGAGCAGCTCCTCGCGCGCTTGCAGGACACCGCGGATCGCCAGGGCCTGGCGCAGGGCCGAGCCGGCGCCATCGGCAGCGATCACCAGCTCACCTGTCTCTACGCCGGTAACTGCATTGCCCTCATCCTGCCACTGCACGCGTCCCGATTGCGGCTCGACATCCAGGCAGCGCCTGCCGAAGACCATCCGGATCGCCGGCAGTTCAGCTGCCGCCTCGATCAGCGCGATGTTGAGGCGCGCACGGCTGATGGCCTGGATTACCTCATGAGGGCGCTGTCCGTAGGGCAGCAACGGTCCCTTGCCGTCCAGGTCATGCAGTTGGCGCCCGCGCATCTCGACCATCTCGGGCCGCAGCCGCTCGAGCAACCCGGCGCCTTCGAGAGCGGCGATGCCGCGCGCCGCCAGCGCCAGATTGATCGAGCGGCCGCTCTCGGAAGCTCCTGAGCGCGGGTCGGCTCGCCGCTCGATGAGGCAGATCTCGGCGCCGCCGCGCGCCAGCATGATCGCCAGGAGGGTGCCGACCGGCCCCGCACCGACAATCACAAACTTGGGCGAGCTCGGCACAGCCTTAAGCGACGCGCGTGGCGCCGCTCACTCTCGCAGCGCCCCAGCCAGCTGCTCGGCGGCCTGCCAGGCATCGACGAAACGGTTGTACAGCGGCACCGGTGCCAGCCGGATGGTGTCAGGTTCGCGCCAATCGCTGACCACGCCGCGGCGCCCCAGCGCGGCGTGCACGCGCCGCGCGCGCAGGCTCCCGCCGCTCACGCGGATCGAAAGCTGGGCGCCGCGCTGAGCGGACTGGTCTGGCGTGATGATCTCGATGTCGCCGCCGCAGCGATCGAGCAGCGCTGCGTGCAGGAAAACCGTGAGGCGCCGCGATTTCTCACGGAGCTCGGCGATACCGGCGGTGGCGAACAGCGCCAGGGAGGCCAGGAGCGGCGCCGCCGACAGCACCGGTGGATTGCTGATCTGCCAGCCCGCCGCGCCGGCCGTCAGCTCGAATTCTCCGCTCATCCGGAACCGGGTGTGCGGGTCGCTCCCCCACCAACCCGACAGGCGGGGCAGCGAGGCATCGAAGGCGTGGCGCTCATGGACGAAAGCACCGCCGATCGCACCGGGGCCGCCGTTGAGGTACTTGTAGCTGCACCAGACGGCGAAATCAGCGCCGCAATCGTGCAACGCGAGCGGCAGATTACCGATGGAGTGCGCCAGGTCGAATCCCACGCCGGCGCCCACGCGGCGCGCGGTGCGTGCGATCTCTTGCAGCTCAAACGCCTGTCCGGTGCGGTATTGCACGCCCGGCCACAGCACCAGGGCGAGTGCCGCGCCTTCGGTCTCGATGCACGCCTCGATATCCTCGGCGCGCAGCAATTCTTCGCCGGGGCGCGGCGCCAGTTCCAGCAGCGCCGTTGCTGGATCGTAGCCATGCCACCGGAGCTGGGAGCACAGCACGTGGCGGTCGGAGGGAAAGGCGCCCGCCTCGATGAGGATCCGATGGCGAGCCGGGTTCGGGCGATAGAAGCTGGCGAGCAGCAGGTGCAGATTGACGCTCAGGGAGTTCATCGCCACGACTTCATCAGGCAGCGCGCCGGCCAGTGGCGCCAGGAGCGGTGCCAGGCGCTCGGCGTAGCCAATCCAGGCGCGTCGGCCCTGCTCATGACCGTGGACCGCGAGCCGTTCCCAGTCCTCGACCTCTTCCATCACGCGGGTGCGGGCCGCGCGCGGCGCCAGGCCGAGGGAATGCCCGCACAGGTAGATGAGCTCGGTGCCGTTGGCGGCACGCGGCAAGGAGAACTGCTCGCGCAGCCGTCCGAGCCCGTCGGTACGATCGAGGGCCTCGGCGGCAGCGACGCTGAGACTGGCGTTCATGCCGGTCGCAGCGGATACAGCAGCGGGCGCGAGGGCACGGCCTCGCCGCCGAGCGCGGGAATCTGCAGGCTCAGCAGGTAGCTGCCGTCGGCAATCCGCTCGTCGACGTACACCAGCTCGGTGATCGTGCATTGCGGGCGCTGCACGGCGGCCAGGCTGCTGCTGCGGCCGGGCAGGCCGAAGAATTCGCGATGCGCGCTGAGTTCACCGCCATCATCGGCGCGATCCGCCGACGGCACGTCGAGCAGCAGGTGCTCGATGCCCTGATCGACCATGAGGCGGGCCGCCTCCAGCGACAGGTAGGGAGCCGGGTGCTCGCGGTAATCCCTGTCGCGCTTGGAGGGCGCGTTGGGCAGCGTGCGCAGGACGAGTGCCCGCGGCGCGAAGGCCGGCGCCGCGGGCCAGGCCTGGCGAATGGCCCCGCCCGTGATGAGCCGATCCGCCGGGCGCGGCGGAGGCCGGCTGCTCTCTGCGGTATCGGCGGCGCGCAGCGGTGTGACGGTCAGGAGCAGTGCCGGGACGAATCCGGGCGGCACGACCGTGCGCACCGCGAGCGGCTCGCGCGTGAGGTGGCCGGCGCTTTCAGTATGGGTCCCGTCGCAATGCGGCGTGAGCGACAGGCTGCTGCAGTTGCAGCTTGCACCGAGCTCGACGCGGCCGCTGAAACTCCCGCTGGCCAGCGCGGTGCTGCGCGCCGCGGGCGCCTCAAACCAGCGCGGCTGCCGGCCATCGAAGTCGAGCGCGATGGCCAGGTCGTGCGGACGGGCGACCTCGATCTGGAAGCGGCGGCCCTCGATTTCACACCAGGCCGCGACGCCGGAATCAGCGTGCGGCATCATCGCTTCCACCCGCCGCCGCCGCTCCAGGGGCCACCGTGCCGCACTGCCGGCAGCGGCGGTGTTCAGGGCGGGCGTAATAGCGCTCGAAGACCGGCGGGAATTGCGTTTCGATATCCTTGAGCTCCAGGTATTCCTCGTAGAGCAGTGCGCCGCAGTGCTCGCAATACCACTGCAGCCCGTCGCGCTCTCCGGGGCGCCTCGCCCGCTCGATCACCAGACCCACCGAATGGGCCGGGCGCTGGGGCGAATGCGGCACGCGCGGCGGCAGCAGCAGGATCTCCCCGGCGCGAATCGGCACCTCGCGGACCGCCCCGCCTTCGTGGATCCGCAGCACCATGTCCCCCTCGAGCTGGTGGAAGAACTCCTCGGCCGGATCGACGTGAAAGTCGCGCCGCGAATTCGGTCCGCCGACCGCCATGACCATGAATTCGCTGTCGCGGTAGATCAGCTTGTTGCCCACGGGAGGCTTGAGCAGGTGCCGGTGTTCATCGACCCAGCGGTGCAGGTTCAGAGCGCTCAGCGAATCCATGGCATGCGTTCCTGTCGACGAATTCCGACAGCTGATTAACCGCTGCGGCTCGCGTATGGTACGCATATCGGGGCACGCTGGGCGACTGCGCCGGGCCTGCCGAAGCCGCTAAAAGGAATCTGCCTTGACCCAAGCCCTCGCGGGAACCCGCCGACGCGCCGCAGCCCTGGCCGCGCTGCTCATCAGCCTTGCGGCCCTGGGTGCCTGCAGCCATGTGGCGCGGCTGGGCCCTTCGCACTGGCACTGGCCCTGGCGGCACGCTCCGGCACCTCCGGAGCCGGCCGTCAGCGAAGTGCAGACCGAGTTCCCGGCGGGCGCCGCGGCGACTGCCCTGGCGCAGAGCTGGAACCGCAACAACCTGCGCGTGGCCCTTACGGCGCTCAGCGGCGAGGGCGATTTCAATCTGCGCCCCATGCCGGGACATGGCTGGCCGATCCGCCTGGAATTCCTGGTCCAGCCGGGGAGCTTTGCGCACCTCGAGATCAAGGGCGACGAGCGGGTGATCCTGAGCGTGCCTGCCACGGGCGAGGTCACCGTGCTGGCGGTGCCGCTGGGAGTCTATTCAACGGAGACCGAGATGCTCAGGCTGCACTTCGGCCCCTGAGAGTATCCGCTCACTCGCGCGGCCCGGCGCTGCCTGGCTTTGAGCGCGCGGGGACGGCGAGGGGCGGGGCCTCGGGATCATCCAGGTTCACGGCGGTGAGCGCCCCGCCCCACACGCAGCCGGTATCGATCCCCAATAACCCGTTGCCGCGGTAAAAGCCGAGCGCCGACCAATGGCCGAAGATGACGCGCGTTGCGGCACTGGCCCTTGCTTTGTGCGCGAACCAGGGCTGCCAGGGCGGTTTAGCGTCGGCGGGCGTGCCCTTCTGCTTGAGGTCAATACGCCCCTGCGCGGTGCAGACCCGGATGCGCGTCAGCACATTGATGACGAAGCGCTGCCGTTCGACGCCGCGCAGGGACTCGTCCCACCGATCGGGCTGGTCGCCGTACATGGATTCCAGCAGCGCGCGCGGATCATGCTGGAGCGAGCGCGCCACTTCCCCGGCCAGCCGCACCGCCAGTGGCGCATCCCATTGCGGCACCAGCCCGGCGTGCACCAGCAGGTCCTGGCGCGCGGCGTCCAGATGCACGAGCGGGCACTTGATGAGCCAGGCGAGCAGGCGCTCCCGGTCGCTGGCGGCGAGGATCTCGCCGAGCGTGTCCGTGCGCCGCAGTTTGTGCCCAGGCACGTGCGCCGCGGCGAGCAGGTGCAGATCGTGATTGCCCAGCACGACGATCGCGTTGTCTGCCAGAGAGTGCACGAGCCGCAGCGCGGCGAGTGACTCGGGTCCGCGATTCACCAGGTCGCCCGTGAACCACAGGACATCGCGATCAGCGCTGAAGCGCAGCCGCGCCAGCAGCTCGTTGAGCTCTGCGCAGCAGCCCTGCACGTCCCCGATGGCCCAGCGCGCCATGGCGGTTCAGGGCCGGGAGCGGCCTGGGCGGCCGGCGCTCAGTGCAGGAGCCCCGGCTTGGCGAGCCGGAAGGCCGGGATCGGCGCATCGAAGCGCTGGCCGTCATCGCCCAGCATCTGATAGCTCCCGTGCATCGCGCCCACGGGGGTTTCCAGCACCGCGCCGCTCGAGTAGCGGAAACCCTCGCCGGGCTTGAGATGCGGCTGCTCGCCGACGACGCCCTCGCCACGCACTTCCTGCGTGCGTCCGTTGGCATCGGTGATGATCCAGTGGCGTGTCAGGAGCTTGGCTGGCACCTGCCCCGAGTTGTGCAGCGTCACCGTGTAGGCGAATACAAAGCGGTGTTCCGAGGGTTCAGATTGATCTTCGAGGTAGGCGCTCTCGACGGCGACCTGGATCTGGTGGCGCTCGGACACGGTGGCGCTACCTCACCCGCAGGGCCAGCAGGTCGCAGGGCGCGCCGTGAAGCACCGTGTCTTCGGTTAAATTGACGAGGATGGAGAGGCCATGGCGCTCGCGGCAGCCCAGCACGATCAGGTCCGCGCCGCACTCGCGCGCGTTGCGCAGCAGCTCGCTCTTGACGCTGCCGGTCGCCACCCGGCAGCAGGAGGGCTCGAGCCCCACCGCCGCCGCCAGGGTCTGCAGCTGCTCACGGGCGCGTGCGATCAGCCGGTCGTCGATCTGCACCACGGGCACCAGCGCGTCGCTCATGGGTTCCACGGGCACGAATTCGATGACGTGGAGCAGCTGGAGCCTGGCCTGCCAGAGGCGCGCCAGTTCCGCGCTCTTTTCGGCCACGCCTCGGCTCTGCTCGCCCAGGTCGATCGCCACCAGCAGCTGGCGGTAAGCGGACATCTGTGCCTCCTGCGGCTAGTGAATCACAGCGGCGTGGCAGCCGCCACTGCCAGCGCCAACTGCCCGAATTGCGCCGGCGCCAGGGTCTCGGCGCGTGCTCCGGGGTCGATGCCTGCGGCGGCGATCTGTGCGGCGTCGAGGATTCCGGCGAGCGCATTGCGCAGCGTCTTGCGCCGCTGCCCGAATGCGGCGGCCACCACCGCGCCGTAATGCGGCGCGGCGGCCCACGCGGGACGGTCCGCGAAGATCTCCAGGCGCAGCAGCGCCGACCATACGCGGGGCGCCGGCCGGAAGGCGCCGGGTCCGATCTCCAGCAGCCGGGTGGCCCGTGCCAGGGGCGCCAGCATGACACCGAGTCTTCCGTATTGGCGGTTCCCAGGCACCGCCACGATCCGATCGACGACTTCCCGCTGCAGCATGAAATGCATGTCGGCGATGTGCGCGCTGTGCGCCAGCAGCCGGAACAGGAGCGGTGTGGAGATGTTGTAGGGCAGATTGCCGATGACGCGCAGCCGCCGTTTGCGTTCCCGCGCCAGCGCGCCGTAGTCAAATTCCAGCGCATCGCCCTCGTGCAGCTGCAGGCCGGGCTCGGCGGCAAAGCGCAGGCGGAGCGCTGCGGCCAGGTCACGGTCGATCTCGATGACATCGAGTGTGCCGCTCTTCGCAAGCACGGGCGCGGTCAGCACGCCGTGACCGGGCCCGATTTCCACCAGTGCCTGGTCAGGGCGTGGCGCAATGGCCGCGACGATCCGCTCGATCACCGCCGGATCGTGCAGGAAGTGCTGCCCAAATCGCCTGCGCGCACGCATCGGCGGGTCAGGATGGCGCGGCTCAGGGCCGCAGCGCGCTCAAGGTGGCGGCCAGCTCGATGGCCGCCAGCAGGCTCCCGGCCTCGGCGCGCCCGCTGCCGGCCAGGTCGAGTGCGGTGCCGTGATCGACCGAGGTGCGGATGATCGGCAGGCCAAGTGTCATGTTGACCGCGGCGCCGAAGCCCGCGTGCTTGAGCACCGGCAGCCCCTGGTCGTGGTACATCGCCAGCACCGCGTCGAAGGGCTCGAGATTGCGGGGCACGAACAGGGTGTCGGCGGGAAAGGGCCCGAGCACCTCGAGGCCCAGGGCGCGCGCCGCTGCCAGCGCCGGGGTGATGACGAGCTGCTCCTCATTGCCCAGGTGTCCGCTCTCGCCCGCGTGAGGATTGAGGCCACAGACGGCGATACGCGGCTGTGCGATGCCGAAGCGCCTGCGGAGGTCATGGCTGAGAATCTGCAGTACCGCCAGCAGGCGCTCTTGCGTGATGGCGGCCGGCACGGCGCGCAGCGGCAGGTGCGTGGTCGCCAGCGCGACGCGCAGACGGCCGGCGATGAGCAGCATGACCGCCTGCGGCACCTGGCAACGCGCGGCGATGTACTCGGTGTGCCCGGTGAAGGCAATCCCCGCCTCGTTGATCACACTCTTCTGCACCGGCGCCGTGACCATCGCGGCGAACTCCCCGCTGCGGCAGCCATCGACCGCGCGATCGATGAGCTGCAGCGTGGCGTGCGCGTTGCGGGGGTCGAGCTGGCCGCAGACGGCGCGGTGTGCCAGGGGCAGGTGCAGCACGCTCACTGCGCCGGCGGTGCGTGGCGGCTCCAGCGACTCACGATACTCGCTGAACTGGCAGGACACCCCAAGGGCACGCGAGCGTTCCTGCAGCAGCGACAGATCGGCCAGGCACACGAGGGGATAATCGCGGGCCTGCTGCGCCGCGGCCAGGCACAGATCGGGTCCGATCCCGGCGCTCTCTCCGCAGGTCAGGGCGATGGGCCGGCCGGTACTGCTCGGGAGCGTGGGCACGGAGGCCTCGATGCTCAGAGTTTCAGTTCGACGTAAGCCTCGTCACGCAGCTGCTGCAGCCAGATTTCAGTCGCCTCGTCGACGCGGCTCTCACGCAGCTGCTGGAACGCCTGCTCGCGCTCCGCCGTTGCCGTGTTGTCAAAATCCCGGCGGCCCAGCATCTGCACGATGTGCCAGCCAAACTGGGTCTGGAAGGGTTCGCTGATCTCATTGTCCTTGAGCTGTTCCGCCTGGTGGGAAAATTCAGGCGCAAAGCTGTCGAGCGTCGTCCAGCCCAGGTCCCCGCCTTCGATGGCGGAGCCGGGATCGGCCGAACTTGCCTTGGCCAGCACCGCGAAGTCGGCGCCGGCGAGTATCTGTGTGCGCATCTCCGAGAGCTTCTGCCGCACGGTGGCATCGTCCTGGATTTCCGTGGTCTTCAGCAGGATGTGGCGCAGGTGCGTCTGCTTGACGATCTGCGTGTTGGTGACCGTGCGCATGTCATTGAGCCGCACGAGGTGGAAGCCGCTCCCGGTCTGGATCACGTCGCTGATCTGGCCAGGCTTCATGCGCGGCACGACGTCGGCGAGAAAGGTCGGCAGGGCGGGGCCCTTGAGCCAGCCCAGGGTGCCTCCGTCCAGCGCGGTCTGGCTGTCGGAATAACTCACCGCCAGCTGGTTGAAGGCCTCGCCATTGCGCGCCCGCGTGACGAGGTCCTCGGCCTTGGAGCGCGCTGCCGCCAGCTGGCCCGGATTGGCGTCCTGGGCGATGGCGACCAGGATGTGGGAAACATTGTATTCATTGTTGGCCGAGGCGGTGCCCTTCTGCCGCTCCATGTACTGCTCGAGTTCGCGCGGCGTGATGCTGATGCGCTGTACGACGTCGCGGCTGCGCAGCAGCTGGCGCTGGATCTCGCGCCGCAGATTGCTGCGGTAGTCGGCGTAGACCAGGCCTTCGGTCGCCAGCTTGCCGGGCAGCTGCTCGAAGCTGACGTTGTTGCGACGGGCGATATCCTGGAGCGCGGCGTTGACCTGCTCGTCGGACACGGTGATGCCGGCATGTTCGGCGTGCTGATCCTGGATGGCTTCGAGCACCAGGCGTTCCAGCACCTGCTCGCGCACCACCTGTTCCGCCGGCAGCGGCACGTTCTGCGCGCGCAGCCGGCGCGATACGGCCTGCACTTCGCTGTTCAGATCGCTTTCCAGCACGACCCCGTCGTTGACGACCGCGACCACGCGATCGAGGGTGGTGCCGCGGCTCGGGTGGACTCGCGGTGAACTGGGTGCGGTGGTCGCGGCGGCGAATACCGTTGCGCTTAAGGCCAGCCCCACGCTCACCAGCCAGCGGGTCGGCAATCTGCGGGTAGTCATTTTTCTTTGAGGCTCAATGGTTTGAGGAGGTCGGAGAGTATCCCTGAATCGAACTCAGCAGGAAAGAGTCGGCAGCCGATCCGACACTGGAGAGCCCCTTGAGTTCCAATTGCAGGTACCAGCCGGTATCGCGCGTACCCGCCCGATTGCTGACAGAATCGCGCATCACGACGCGCAATCCCCAGCAATTGTCGCGGTACTGCAGTCCGGCGAAACTCTCGATCAATCGGCGGTCGAAGACCGAGTACACCACACGGCCGTAGAAATCCCAGCGCCGCGCCAGCGGCCAGGCCATGGACGTCTCCGCCTGCTCGACCGAGCCGCGGGTGAAGCGATAGCCCACATTGATCACCTGGTTGCCCTGCGGGCGATATTGCAGGCTGAACAGCGACTTCTCCGTCTGGGATAGCGTCGGATCCCAGGCCAGCTGGTAGCGCAGGTTCCAGTCGTGGTAGGCCGTCAGCTCGACATCCGCGAGCAGGTCGGAACGCCGGCGCGTGTCGGGCGTCTCGCCCGGCAGCAGCACGCGCGGCTCCGAGAAATGCAGGGTCTGGCCGAGCGTGGCGCTCAGAAATCGCTGTCCTGTCTGGGCGCCCAGCATGCGCGTGGTGACCGCCAGGGTCAGGTTGTTCGCGTCGCCCAGCCGGTCGAATCCGGCGTAGCGGTTGGGACGGAACAGCGCCACGAAATTCGGATCGGGCAGGCCGGAGTCGAATACCGGCAGTGCGCTCTGGTCCCGATAAGGGATGTAGACGTAGTAAGCCCGTGGCTCGAGGGTCAGCAGGCGCGCGCCGCCCGCGACCAGGCGTTCGAGCTGCAGGCCGCTGTCGAGGCTCAGTATCGGCAGGCTGCGCGTGGGCGAAGCGTCCGCCGTCGGCGCGTCCTGCAGTCGATAGACCGTGACGTCCCAGTCCGCCCGCGGGCGCAGGTAGAAGCCCGGCCGCAGGTATTCAAATCCAATGCCCGGCTGCACCCGGGCACGCCATCCGGTGGTCCCGGTGCTGCGCTGAAAATCGGTCAGCTCGCTGTCCAGGTCCGTGCCCAGCCCCGAGGTGCCGCGCCAGCTGGCGGCGGCCGTCAGGCGCGGCAGCTCGGCGTAAGGGCGGTCGGCGGCGGCGAGCTGGTCATCCAGGTTCTGGAACTGCAGCAACTGGGCGCGCAATTGCCACACTTCCCCATTGAGCCCCAGGCGCAGGTCGCGCGGCAGGAAGATGGTGCTGCTGACCTGGGGGCCATCGGCAAAGTCCTCGAAATAGTGCGTGTCGCTGGTGCTCTCGGCATTGACCTGTGCGCGCCAGGCACCAAAGTGGGAATTCGCGTGCAGCCGCAGCCAGCTGCGATCAATGTGCGTGACGTGATCTTCCGGCAGGTAGTTGGCCTGCAGGATGCCGCTGCCGCTGGAGGTCAGCAGCCGGTATTCGAGTCCCGTGTCGATGCCACGGCGGGAATAGATCGTCGGCGTAAGCGTGAGGTCCTTGTTGGGGGCAATGTTCCAGTACCAGGGGGTCGAGAGCGTCGCACCATTGCGCGATGAGCTGCCCAGGGTCGGGAACAGGAGCCCGGTCTGGCGCGCGCTGCTCAGCGGAAAGGAGATCCAGGGCAGGTAGAGTATCGGTACGCCCTTGAACACGACGCGCGCATTGCGCCCGACGCCGCGCAGCTTGCGCGTGTCGAGCGTGATGTGCTGGGCGCGCAGCTTCCACGCGGCTGAACCGGGCGGGCAGGTGGTGTAGACGACGTGGTCAAGCTCGATCCGGTTCGCCTGGTGCATGTAGACCGCGTCGGCCTCGCCGCGGCCAGGGTGCTGCAGAAATTCGAACATCGCGTGCCGGAACTCGGCGCCGGTCTCGTCGTAGTTGCCGGTCTCGCCCGTCACCCGCAGGCTCGCATCCTCATAACTGACGGCGCCCAAGAGCTTAAGCTCATGGGTGCTGGCGACGTAGCTCAGGCGCTCGCAATGCAGGTCGCGGCCGTTGATGTTGACGGTGACCTTGCCGAGCAGCTCCATGTCGCCATTTGCGGCGATCTGGAGCTGGCAGCTCGAGAGCCGGATGGCGCCGTCGAGCGGCAGCTCGGCGGGCAGCTGCAGCGGCTCGGGGACGCAACTGTCGTCCGCTCCGTGCGCGCCGGCGGCCAGCGCGCCCAGCAGCAGGGCAAGGCAGGCGTGGCGCCGGTATTGCGGGAAGGCAATCATTTGCCGCGCCATTATAATGGGCGCTCCCAACTCAACGCTGGATGAACATGGGCGGCGCCGACGCGCGCATCGAACTGATACGCGATTGGCTGGCGAGCGAGCTGGGCTGGCCGCGTGACTGCCGGCTCGAGCCGGCATCCGCCGACGCCAGTTTTCGGCGTTATTTCCGTGTCTGGCGGCCGCGGGGTGGCACGCGGATCATCATGGATGCGCCGCCCGGCAAAGAGGACACCGCACCCTACCTGCACGCGTCCCGCCTGCTGCGCTCCTGTGGCGTCCACGTGCCCGAGGTGGAGGCCGCCGATGGCGCACGCGGGCTGCTGCTGCTCGAGGACCTCGGCGCCACTCATATGCTCGCGCGCCTCAATGCAGGCGCGGCCGCTGCGCTGCTGTATGACCAGGCACTCGACACGCTGGCGCTCATCCAGCTGCATGGCGCGAGCGGTGCGCGCGAGCTGCCGCCCTACGACGCGGCCGCGCTGCAGCGCGAAATGCAGTTGCTTCCCGACTGGTTCTGCGCCCGGCACCTGGCCCTGGCGCTCGATGAGGAAGAGCGCGCGCTGCTCGCCGACACCTTCGGGTTCCTGGAGCGCGAGGCGCTGCGGCAACCGGTCGTGCTCGTACATCGGGACTATCACTCGCGCAATCTCATGATCACCGCCGAGCGCAGTCCCGGAGTAATCGATTTCCAGGACGCGGTGGCCGGTCCGGTCGGCTACGACCTGGTCTCGCTCCTCAAGGACTGCTACATCGCCTGGCCGCGCGCCGAGGTGGAAGCCTGGCTCGACAGCTACCGGGCGCGCCTGCGCGAGGCCGGGCCGCTGGCGGGCGCCAGCCGCGCGGAATTCCTGCGCTGGTTCGATCTGATCGGCCTGCAGCGGCACCTGAAGGTGCTCGGCATCTTTGCCCGTCTCTGGTACCGGGATGGCAAGCAGGGTTTCCTGGCCGATCTGCCGCGCACCCTCGAATATGTGCGCGACACAGCGGCACGCTACAGCGAATTGCGCCGCTTCAGCGACTGGGTGGAGCGCCGGCTCGTGCCCGGGCTTGCGAGCGCCAACGCGCGGGTGTACGCCGGCCCGGTCGTGCCGGCGTGAGGGCGATGGTGCTCGCGGCCGGGCGCGGGGAGCGGCTGCGGCCGCTGACCGACCACACGCCCAAGCCGCTGCTCGAAGTGCGCGGCAAGCCGCTGATCCTCTGGCATCTGGAAGCGCTCGCGCGCGCCGGCGTGCGCGAAGTGGTGATCAACCTGTCCTGGCTCGGCGGACGAATTCGCGCGGCCGTGGGCGAAGGCGGCCGTCTGGGGCTGCAGATCCATTACAGCGAGGAGCCGGCCGCGCCTCTGGAGGCCGGCGGCGGGATTTTCCAGGCCCTGCCGCTCCTCGGCGCAGCGCCTTTCCTGGTGGTCAATGGCGACACCTATACCGATGTCGATTTTTCACGCCTGGGCATTGCGCCCACGGCGCTGGCCCAGCTGCTGCTGGTGCCCAATCCCGAACATCATCCGCACGGCGATTTCGCCCTGCAGGATGGCGAAGTGCTCGAAGCGGGCGAAACGACCTACACCTACGCCGGCATTGGCGTTTACCGGCCGGAATTCTTCGCGGGCTGCACTCCGGGGAGATTCCCCCTGTTGCCGCTGCTGCGCCGCGCGATCGCGGCGCGGCGGCTCCGGGGCGAACTCTATACGGGACAGTGGGCGGACGTCGGCTCTGCAGAGCGCCTGGCGGCGCTGAATGCGGTCGCAACTGGGCTATGATGCCTGGCCAGGCCGACCGCCGCCTTGCGCGCGCGGCTGGCGCACAACATGAGTGAATTCAAGAGCATTCCCGTCACCGTCGAGGCGCCGCGCAGTGGCGAGAAATACCGCACGGCGCAGGGATTCACGGCCATCAAGGACGGCGTGCGCGCGCATGGCGCGCCGCAGCCGCCCGCGCCCACCGGCAAACCGCACTGGCTCAAGGCCCCGCTGGCGGCCGGAGCCGGGTACGAGAGCGTGCGGCGCACGGTGCGCCAGCACCGCCTGGCTACGGTCTGCGAGGAAGCCAAGTGTCCCAACATCGGTGAGTGCTGGAATGCGGGCACTGCGACCATCATGGTCATGGGCGCGGTCTGCACGCGCGCCTGCCGTTTTTGCGCCGTCGATACCGGCAATCCCCGCGGCTGGCTCGATGCCGCCGAGCCGGACAACGTGGCCGCCAGCGTCGCGCTCATGAAACTGCGCTACGTGGTGCTGACGTCCGTGGATCGCGACGATCTGGACGACGGCGGGGCGGAGCACTATGCGGCCTGTGTGCGCGCGATCAAGCGGCGCACACCGGACACGGCGGTGGAGGCGCTGACGCCGGATTTTCAGGGCGTGCGCGCGGATGTGGAGCGCGTGGTTGATTCGGGAATCGAGGTGTTTGCGCAGAACATCGAGACCGTGCGCCGCCTGACTCATCCGGTGCGCGATCCGCGCGCCGGCTACCAGCAGACGCTCGATGTGCTCGGCTACGCCAAGGCGCATCGGGCCACGGTGCTGACCAAGAGCAGCCTGATGCTCGGACTGGGTGAGACCGACGGCGAGATCTTAGAGTGCATGGACGATCTGCGTGCGGCGGGCGTCGACATCCTGACGCTGGGCCAGTACCTGCGGCCCACCGTGAATCATCTGCCGGTCGTGCGCTTCGTCACGCCCGGGGAATTCGCGCGCTATCGCGTGGCCGGGCTGGCCCGCGGCTTTCGCGAGTGCGTTTCCGGTCCGCTGGTGCGCTCGAGCTATCGGGCCGAGCGGGCGCTGGCCGGGAACAATGTCGGACTGCACGAGGGGCGTGCGCTGCGCGGCTCGTGAGCGCCCCGGATCCCCTCGACGCCCAACGGGGCCTGGTGTCCCAGGACGTCGCTGTTGCAGTCAAGTGGCTGGGGCGCGTGCCCTACGAACCGACCTGGCGGGCGATGCAGCGCTTCACCGAGGAGCGCGGTCCGGACACACCCGATGAGCTCTGGCTCCTCGAACACGAGCCGGTCTACACGCTGGGCATGAATGCCGATCCCGCGCATGTGCTCGCGGCGGGCGACATCCCCGTGGTGCGCATCGATCGGGGTGGCCAGGTGACCTATCACGGACCCGGACAGCTGGTGGTTTATCCCCTCATCGATCTGCGCCGCGCGCGCCTCGGCGTGCGCGATCTGGTCACGGCGCTCGAACGCGCCGTCATCAAGCTGGCGGCGGCTCATCACATCGAGGCCCGCTGCCGCGAGCGCGCGCCGGGCGTATATGTGCAGGGCGCCAAACTCGCCAGCGTCGGCCTGCGGGTGCGCCGCGGCGGCAGCTATCACGGGCTGGCGCTGAACGTGAACATGGATCTGGAGCCCTTTCGGGGCATCAATCCCTGCGGCTTTCCCGGGCTGGCGATGACGCAGCTGGCGGCACTGGGCGGACCGGACGCGGTGCGGCAGGTGGCGGATGAATTCACACCGCTGTTCCTTGCGCAGCTCGCCTCAGAGCACCACCAGCACGCCGTCCACGTTCTTGAGATCGGCAAATAGCGCCGCGATGTGCTGCTCGTCGCGCGCATGGATGGTGTAGGTCACGGAGCGGAAGTTGCCCTGTGCCGAAGGGCGCTCGGTGGCGTCCGCGATGGCCGCGGCCTCGGCGTGGCGCGCCAGGACCTCGTCAACGCTGGCGCGCACGGCGGGCTCGGCACGCATCATGACCTTGATAGGGTAGGCGCAGGGGAAGGTCAGCAGCTTCGGCGTATCCACGGGCCGAAGCATAGCCTGCCGGGGATCTGAACTGGCAAGATACGCGCATGCCCGTCATTGTCCAGACGACCGCGTTGCTGGTGATCTCGAATCTGTTCATGACCTTCGCCTGGTATGCGCACCTGCGCAATCTCGGCCAGCGACCCTGGCTGATCGCGGCGCTGGTGAGCTGGGGCATTGCCCTGTTCGAGTACCTGTTTCAGGTGCCGGCAAATCGCATCGGACACAGTGAGCTGACGCTCGGTCAGCTCAAGATTTTGCAGGAGATCATCACGCTCTCGGTATTCGTGCCCTTTGCCTGGCTCTACATGAAGGAGCCGGTGCGGCTCAATTACCTGTGGGCGGCGCTGTGCATGTGCGGCGCGGCGTACTTCATGTTCCGGCGCTAGGCACCCAACTGGCCTCAACCAGCGCGCGCATCCGCCTCCAGAGCGGACCGGGCCGGCCGTCCCCCACGGGCTGTCCATCGAGCCGGGTCACCGGCACAACCCCGCGGGTCGAAGCACTGAGCCAGATCTCATCGGCGCCGCGGAGCGCAGCCTCGCTCACCGCGAAACTGCTCCACGGGATCCCGTTCGCAGTGGCGAGCTCCTCGACCAACAGACGCGTGGTGCCGGGCAGCAGCCGGTGGCCCCGTGGCGGCGTGCGGATCTCGCCACCGATCACCACGTGCACCGCCGAGGCGCTGGCGTCGGTGAGCCAGCCGTCGCGCAGCAGGATGGCCTCGGCCGCGCCGGCGTCGATCGCCTGCTGGCGCAGCAGCACATTGGCCAGCAGTGCCACGGACTTGATGTCGCAGCGCGCCCAGCGGGTATCCACGGCGGTGATGCAGCTCAGGCCCTGCTCGTACAGCTCGGGCGGCGTGGGCGGGAGCGGCGCGCAGAATCCGAACACCGTCGGCTCCACCTCCGGGAGCGGCGCGTGATTGCGGCCGTATTCGCTGCCGCGGGACACCTGCAGATACACGTACAGGTCGCCGCCGCCGTTCGCGGAGGCGAGTTCGCGTACCAGCTCGGCCCATTGCCCGGCCTGGTAGGGGTTGCGGATCTTCAGTTCGCCGAGGCTCCGCGCCAGGCGCGCGATGTTGGCAGCGAGCTGCGGGGCGTGGCCGCCGTGCACGGCGATCACCTCGTAGACGCCGTCACCGAACAGGAAGCTGCGGTCGAGCGGCGAGATGCGCGCCTCGCGCAACGGCAGCAGCGTGCCGTTGAGATGACAGAGCGGGAGTGGTTCAGCCATCGTGCCGTTGCGTCCGGCTCAGAACCACAGGCTGACGGTGTCGACCATTCGCCGCCACCATCCGCCTTCCGGTACCGTGGCGATCGGATAGAGGGCGGCGCGCGCCACGGTCTTCCCGTCGATGGCGACCTGCAGTTCTCCGACCGCAGTGGTGGCCGGGAGCGGCGCGATCAGCGGCCGGCGCAGCAGCGTGCGCGTCGTCACGGTGGTGCCCTGTCCGCGCGGCACCGTCACCTCGACGTCGACGTTGGCCGCGAGCGCCACGTACTGCTCCGTGCCCTTGTAGACGCGCGGTTTGAGCACCGTTTCGCCGGCCCGGCGGACGCTGACCGTCTCGAAAGTGCTGAAGCCATAATTCAGGAGCGCCGCGCTGCCCGTCTCGCGCGCCACGACGCCCGGCGCTCCGAGCACCACGCCGATCAGGCGCATGTTGGCGCGCTTGGCAGAACTGATCAGGCAGTAGCCGGCGGTCTCGGTGTGGCCCGTCTTGATGCCATCCACGCTTGGATCGCGCTCCAGCAGGCCATTGCGATTTTCCTGGCGGATGTTGTTCCAGGTGAATTCGCGCAGCGAGTAGATGCCATAGTATTCGGGAAAGTCCCGGATGATCGCCCGCGACAGTATCGCCAGATCGCGCGCCGTGCTGTAGTGCGTCGGCGATGGCAGGCCACTGGAATCCTCGAAGTGCGTGCCGTGCATCCCCAGGCGCTGCGCGGCGCCATTCATCAGCTGAACGAACGCGGGCTCGCTCCCACCCACCCGTTCGGCCAGTGCGATGGTGGCATCGTTCCCCGATTGCACGATCATGCCCTTGATGAGCACGTCGACCGGGACGCGCGTGCCTACCTGCACGAAGGTGCGCGAGCCTTCCGCGCGCCAGGCATGCTCGCTGATCAGGACCTGTTCATCCAGCTTCAGCTGGCCGGCCCGCAGGGCATTGAACACCACGTAGGCGCTCATGAGCTTGGTCAGACTGGCCGGTTCGATGCGCTGGTCGGCATTGCCCTCCGCCAGCGTTTGCCCGCTGCCGAAATCAACCAGTATCCAGCTGCGCGCATTGGGTGCCGGTGCGCCCGCGAGCGGCGCCGCGGCGCCGCTCGTCAAGGCGGCCGACACCGCGACCCAGCCCGTGCCCAGGGCAATCAGCAGGCAACGACTCAGGCTCATCCTTCAGTTCTCCACAGTAGTGGTGCAAGGCCGCGACGGGCGCGGCGGAGCGCAGTGTAGCGGCAGCCATCAGTCGTTGGCGAGCCGCGCCTCGGGGTAGCCGAGGCTCGCCAGCCGCGCCGCGAGCCGGTCGAAATCCTCGACGCTCGCGATCGGACCGATGCGCACACGGCGCAGCCGCTGGCCCGTCGCCGCGCTGTTGAGCGTAAAAACCTGCTGGATCCCTGCCGCCCGCAGCCGCTTGACCAGGCGCTGCGCGTTGCCGGGCTCGGCGAAGGCCCCGACCTGGATATAAAGGGCGACCAGGGGCGGTGCCGTCGGCGCTTCCAGCGGCGCCATGGCCGGCGCCGACTCGGCGACGGGCATCGCTGGCGCCGCCGCCGGCACGGGCGCCATGGGCTCAGGCGCTGTAGGCTCGGGCACCGCGGGCACCGGCACTGCGGGCACGGGCACTGCGGGCGGTGGGGCTGCCGGTGGTGCGGCGGCGGGCGTTGGCATTTCTCCCGGCTGCACCGTCCGCAGTTCGACAAAGGCCGTGCCGGTACGGACGATGTCGAGGCGCAGCGCGGCGGTGTAGGACAAATCCACGATCCGGTTGGCGACAAAGGGGCCGCGGTCATTGACGCGCACGATGACACTGCGGCCGTTGGAGAGGTTAGTCACGCGCGCGTAGCAGGGGAGCGGCAGCGTGCGGTGTGCGGCGCTCATCCCGTACATGTCGTAGGGCTCGCCACTCGAAGTATTGTGGCCCTGGAAATCCGGGCCGTACCAGGAGGCCACGCCACGCTCCGTGTAGCCATCGGCGCTGGCGAGCACCTGGTAGCGGCGACCGTTCACGTCGTAGTAGGGCGGGTTGCCGTGGCTGCTGCGCGGCTCGGCGCGTGGCACGGCGTCTGGGGTGGCGACGCGGTCTGGCGCTGCGGGAGCACGCGCGGCGCGTCGCGGGGCCGAGGCGCAGGCGGCGAGCAGGAGCGATCCGGCGCTGGCCGCGACGAGCGCAGCCACACGCGGCACGGCCATCAGGGCGCGTCCGTGGCGAGGACCCGCGCCGCGAGCGCCTGCGCCATGTCGTGCACGGCCATCGCGTAGAGCGGGCTGCGGTTGTAACGCGTGATGACGTAGAAGTTCTGGAATCCAACCCGGTAGCTCGTGCCGGACTCCAGCGCAGCCGGTATCAGCATGCAGGGCGTGTCGTCGCCCAGCAGGCTTGCCGCGCGCATGCCGCGGCTGCGCAGCGCTCCGAGCGTGTCGCTGAGGGCGAGGTTCGCACCCGGCGCCGGCGGCGGCGCGTCACCGAGTTCAGCTTCGGCGAGCACGGGCTGGCCGTCCGCCCAGCCATGCTCCTGGAGGTAATTGGCGACGCTGGCGAAGATGTCGGCCCAATCGTTCCACAGATCACTATGACCGGTGCCGCCCTCGTGGACCGCGTAGCGCCGGAAGCTCGAAGGCATGAACTGCGTCACGCCCATCGCGCCGGCGTAGGAGCCCAGCGTCGTGACCGGGTCGAGCTCGCCATCGCGGCTGAGCTGCATGAACTGCTCGAGCTCCTGCTGGAAGTAGTCGGCGCGCGGCGGAAAATCGAAGGCGAGCGTCGTCAGCGCATCGAGCACGCGGTAGCGGCCGGTGATATGCCCGAAGGAAGTCTCGATGCCGATGATGCCGAGCAGGTATTCCGGCGGCACGTGCCGCTCCATCGCGATCGCGTCGAGCAACTCGCGGTGTTCGCGCCAGAGCCTGGCGCCGGCATCGATGCGCTCGCTAGTCAGGAAGCGCGCCCGATACTCCCACCACGCCAGGGCCTTTTCCGCCGGCCGGTTCATGGCCTCGATGATCCCAGGCTGCGGCTCGGCCCGGGCGAGCAGCGCGAAGGCGGCGGCGCGATCGAACCCGCGGGAGACGAGGCGATCCACGAAAGCGGTGATGTCGGTGCGCTCGAGATCGAAGCGCGTGTGGCCGGACACAACGCGCTCGGCGGGCGGCGCGGGCTCAGTTTCCGGCGCGGCCGGCGAGCGCGCCGGCAGCAGCGTGCAGATCAGCAGCAGCGGCAGCGGGCGCAGTATCACGAGTTGACGAGTTTCCGGTGGGAGTGCAGTCCCATCAGGATACCGAAGCCCGCCAGCAGCGTCACGACGGAGGTCCCGCCGTAGCTGATCAACGGCAGCGGCACGCCCACCACCGGCAACAGTCCGCTGACCATGCCCGCATTGATGAACACGTACACGAAAAAGGTCAGCGCGAGGCTCGAGGCCAGGAGCCGCGCAAAAGTGCCGCTGGTCTGGGTCGCCAGAAAGACCGATCGCGACACGATGAACAGATACAGCAGCAGCAGCACGATCAGGCCGAGCAGCCCGAATTCCTCGCCGATGACTGCGAAGATGAAGTCGGTGGAGCGCTCCGGCAGGAAATCCAGCTGTGCCTGGCTGCCGTTCATCCAGCCCTTGCCGAACAGGCCCCCCGAGCCGATCGCGATCTGCGACTGGATGATGTGGTAGCCCGAGCCGAGCGGATCGGACTGCGGGTCGAGGAAGATGCGGATCCGCTGGCGCTGGTAATCGTGCAGGAATTTCCAGCCGAAGGCCGCGGCGCCCGCGCCGGCCACCGCCAAGCCACCGATCACCTGCCACTGCAGGCCGGCCATCAGCACCACCAGGGCGCCGGCGGCGAAGATCAGCAGCGCGGTGCCGAGGTCGGGCTGCGGGGCGACCAGGCCAACCGGGACCAGGATGATCGCCGCCAGCAGCAGCAGGCTCCGCCAGTCCGGCGGCAGGCGACGCTCGTGCATGAGCGATGCGGCCAGCATCGGAACCGCGAGTTTCATGATCTCCGAGGGCTGGAAGCGGATCAGGCCCAGATCGAGCCAGCGCTGCGCGCCCTTGCCGACGTAGCCGATCGCATCGACGATCAGCAGCAGCACGATGCCCGCGCCATAGAGCCAGGGCGCGATGCCGCGCAGGAAATTCGGGTTGCTGTGCGCCAGGCCGATCATTGCCATGGTGCCGAGCCCGATGCGCAGCAGCGTGCGCGCGATGGTCTCGAGGCTCTGGCCCGAAGCACTGTACTGCACCAGCAGTCCGTAGACGGCGAGCAGCCCTAGCGCCACGAGCAGTGGGCCGTCGAGCTTCAGGGCCGAGAGGAGCCGTGCCGTGGCGCCGAGCGTGCGGCGCGCGGCCGAATCGCGCAGATCATTCAGGATCATGGGGTGGCGCTCCCGCCCGCAGCGGCGGGCAGTCCGTCGAGCAGATAGGCGTCCATCACGCGCCGGCCGATGGGCGCGGCGGCGCTGGCACCGAAGCCGCCATTTTCCACCAGCACGCACACCGCGATACGCGGCGCCTCGGCCGGGGCGAAGGCGATGAAC
>Ga0209488_10000021_pt1 | contig 114776 bp, 111 predicted proteins | sample Rivendell_Oct201_8_FD_188349 | JGI IMG/M metagenome (GOLD analysis project Ga0209488, IMG submission 188349) | Vadose zone soil microbial communities from the Eel River Critical Zone Observatory, Northern California, USA -... | ecosystem: Environmental > Terrestrial > Soil > Vadose zone >...
GTTGTAGAGGGCCGGGATGGAGGGCTGAGTAGACCCGGCGCTCAGACAATCGGATCCGGACGATGAGACCGTCCGTCCCTCAACTCGCGGCGGGGATACTCAGCCCTCCATCCCTACCATTTGCCCCGACTTAATCGAGTAGACCTACTGCTTCTCCTCTGTTCCCCGAATAACCCCTGGAGTTCTTGCATCGGGCGTACACTCTCGCTGCGGATCGGTCCTGGCCAGAGTCCCCTCGCTGGAAACTGCCGCCGGAAGAGGACCCACCATGTCCCTGTCTCGCTCGTTCGCGCGTTCCACCTCTCTGCTTGCTTGGGCGTCGTTACTTTGTTCCTCGGCAGTGGCTTCGCCCGCCCCGATTCTTCGCCTGAGCGGTCAGGGCGAGGGAAACTTCGGAACCGTTTCCGCTGCGGGCGACTTCAATCGGGATGGGTTTGGCGATTTTGCCGTGGCAGCCCCTGGAGGCAAGGTTTACCTCTTCTTTGGCGGGAGCCATCCCGACTCGGTGGCAGACCTAGTCATACGTGGTGGCGGATCCTTCGGCTTCAGCATTTCTGGTGGTGGAGATTTTAACGGGGATGGCTATTCCGATATCGTAGTCGGTGCTCTGTTCAGTTCAAGGGCCTTCGTCTATCTAGGAGCCACGAGCCCTAGCGCTGACCCGGCAGTTGTTCTATCAGAGGAATTCGAAACGTTTGATTATTTCGGCAACTCTGTTTGGTCCAAGGACGACCTCAACGGCGACGGCTTTGCGGACGTTCTCGTAGGTGCATACGGAAATGGCTATGAATATCCCGGCAGCGTGTACGGTTTTTGGGGGGGCGCCATCCCCGACGGTAGGCCCGATCTCGTGCTTGAACCTCCCCGACCCCTTCCAACCTGCTGCGTCCCAGGTCTAGGTCTTGGTTTCGGATGGAGCGTTAGTACTGCGGACGTCAACGGTGATCACCACCCTGATTTGCTCGTGCACGAGATTGGTTCGAGGGACCGTTATAGCCCGTACGCGAGAGCGTATATCTATCTCTGGACCCCAAGTGGATATGGAGAGCCCGAATTCGTCCAGGCGAAGGGGATCCCCTACACCGCGCGAACGACGGTAATCGGAGTGGGAGACCTGAACCAGGATGGCTTCGAGGACATAGCTGTGACGGGCATCTATGCTGATGTGCGCTCGGATGGCTTTTCCGCGACTGACGGGCAGGTGTATTTGTACTCTGGGGCCAATCTGATCCACGGAGAACATTCGCCCTGGAAGGTGCTGAACGCGGGGTCGGACCACAGTTTTGGCCTGTCCCTCGCCGGAGGAAAGGACGTCAATGGGGATGGAGTCCCTGATCTCTTGGTTGGAGCTCCGACTCTCGCAGGAGAAGGTTCGATTGGCAGAGTTTTCGTCTACTTCGGGGGAGCAACCTTCGATTCCCTGCCGGACGTAATCCTCGAGGGATCAGCCGATGGAAGACAGTTTGGCTACTCCCTTGCGCTTCAGGACCTGAACGCTGACGGCGTCGCCGAAGTGATCGTGGGTGCGCCAGTAAAGTCCTTCCCACACAGCTCCATCCCAGGGTACTCCTATGTTTATGCTCTGGCCGAGCCTCTCGCAGCGCGCGCTTTCCTTCGTGGGGGGCACCGTTCGATCCCTGTAGGAGCGGCGCGCGATCTACTCCAAATACAAATCGAGCCGGTCGACAACGCCTACGACAATTCAAGCGTCGACCCGGCCTCTCTGCGACTCGGCGTGGTGGGATCCGCCAAAGGGATGATCAGCGCGATCCCAGGGAAGGAGCTGGCCCAGCGGGATACGGACGGGAATGGCGTGGTGGAGATTGGCGCGCGATTTTCCGCTTCGGACCTGGCTCCTCTGTTCGAAGGGCTTCGCGGACGCCATGAAGTCCCGGTGTTTCTGGAAGGGAGCACACTTGCGGGTCGGCAAATTCGAGCCGACTTCACCCTGACGATCATCGGGACCCCGTCGCGCGTCATGGCCGCGGGTTCGATAGTTCAGCCCAATCCATTCAATCCCTCAGGAACCATAACGTTCACGACGATCAGGCCGGGCCGCAACACGGTTCGGATCTACGACGTCGCGGGCCGGCTGCGCCGCACTCTATTCCTACGGAACGAGGTGGCTCCTGGTGAGCACCGTGCTCGCATCGACGGCAAGGACGAGGGGGGAACGAGACTCGCATCAGCAGTCTACTTCTACCGGATTGACTCCCCTGATGGCGTAATCCGGGGCAGGTTCACCATCGCCAAGTAGCTGATGTCGCGGAGTGGGAGTGGAAGCGCGGAAGGAAGCTGAAGCGGGCGGCTGAGTATCCCCGCCGCGAGTTGAGGGACGGACGGTCTCATCGTCCGGATCCGATTGTCTGAGCGCCGGGGATACTCAGCCGTCCGCTTCAGCCCCCATTACGTGCTCTTAGTCCCCCACCAGCGCGGCCGCGAATTCCTTCGCGTCGAATGGAACCAGGTCCTCCATCCCCTCGCCGACGCCCACCCATCGGATCGGGAGCTTCAACGTCTCGGCGATCGCGAGCGCGACGCCGCCCTTCGCGGTGCCGTCGAGCTTCGTGAGCACCAGCCCGGTCACGGGGATCGCCTTCGCGAACTCGCGCGCCTGTGCCAGGCCGTTCTGCCCCGTCGTGGCGTCCAGCACCAGCAGGGTCTCGTGGGGCGCGCCCGGGATGGCGCGGTCGATGACGCGCCGCACCTTCTCCAGCTCGGCCATCAAGTTTGCCTTCACGTGCAGGCGGCCGGCGGTGTCGAAGATGACGCGCTTCACGCCCATGCTCTTCGCCCGGGCCGCGCCGTCGAAGGCGACTGCGGCGGGATCGGCCCCTTCGGTCTGACGGTGGATGGGGACGCCGGCGCGATCGGCCCAGATCTGGAGCTGGTCGGAGGCCGCGGCGCGGAACGTGTCGCACGCGACTAGAAGCACCGAATCGCCGGCGGCCTTGTAGCGGTTGGCGAGCTTGGCGATGGTCGTCGTCTTGCCGGTGCCGTTCACGCCGACGACCAGCGTGACGTGGGGCGCGGCCGCGCCAACCGGTCTGGGGCCCGCGCCCGCCGCGGCTCCGCCGCCGGTGCCGTTCAGGACCGCCTCGATCTCCGCGCGCACCGCCTCGGCCGGCTTCTCCGCGCTCCGGTCGCCCAGCCGCTTCCGCACGCCCTCGAGAACGCGCTCGGCGGCGGCGGGGCCGACGTCCGCGCGCAACAGCGCAGTCTCCAGCGTCTCGTAGTCCTCGTCGGTGAGCTTGTGCCCGGGCAGGAAGACGGCGGCCGCCTGTTCGGCGACTGCGTCGCGGGTTTTCTTCAGCCCCTCCCGGATGCGATCGAAGATTCCCATGGGGAGAGGGTACCGGAGTCGGGAGGGAGCCGGCTAGGACCGGCGCAGGACGGAGCCGGCTAGGACTCGACCTGCTCCAGCTGGGGCAGCTCGGCGGCTTCCTCGACCTCGCTCCCGTCCTGACTCCACTTGACGGAGACGATCTTCGAGACGCCCGGCTCCTGCATCGTCACGCCGTAGAGGCAGTCGGCCACCTCCATCGTCTTCTTGTTGTGCGTGACGACGATGAACTGGGTCTTCTGGCTGAAGTCGCGCAGCAGGCGGACGAAGCGCTCCACGTTGGCGTCGTCGAGGGGAGCGTCCACCTCGTCCAGGATGCAGAAGGGGCTGGGCTTCACGAGATAGATCGCGAAGAGGAGCGCGATGGCGGTCAGGGCCTTCTCCCCTCCCGAAAGAAGCGAGATCGACTGCGCCTTTTTCCCGCGCGGGCGCGCCATGATCTCGATCTCGGCCTCCAGCGGGTCGTCGCCCGTCAGCATCAGCGCTGCTTCCCCGCCCTCGAACAGCGTGGTGAAGACGGTGCGAAAATGCTCGCTCACAAGCTCGAAGGTCTTCAGGAAAAGCTCCGCGGCGGTCTGGTTGATCTTCTCGATCGCTTCCAGTAGCTGCTGCCGCGCGTCATCCAGGTCCTTCCGCTGGCCCGTGAGGAACGAGAGGCGCTGGCGGCGCTCCTCGTAGTCCTGGACCGCCAGGGCGTTCACCGGGCCCAGCCCGCGCAGCCTTTCCTGGGCCACCCGGAGCCGCTCGCGCTTCGCTTCGGCTGAATCGTCGTCCGCCGCGCCCACCATCACGCCCGGCTCGACGGTCCCCTCACGGTCCACCAGCGCGGCGTCGGGCACCTGTCCCTCTTCGCCCTCCTCGACCTCTTCCAGCTCGGCGAGAGGCCCGGCCGTTTCGTCGGCCGCGGATGCCTCCACGGGCACGTAGGCCGCCAGGTCCAGCTCGTATTCGTTCCAGACCCGCTCCAAGAGCCGCCGCGCCGCGCCCTCGGACTCGGTCTGCTCCAGCTCGATCCGGTGGAGCCGCTCGGTCAGCTCGGCGTGCTCGCGCCGTAGCTCCCGCGTGCGCGTCTCGATGTCGTCCACGCCCCCCTTTACCACGCCGAAGCGCTCGCGCGTGCCGTGAAGCACCTGTTCCTTCTCGGTCTTCAGCCGGATCTCCTGGGTCAGCTCCTCCTCGCGCCGCGCGCAGAGGGCAGCCGCCTCCTCGATCCGCCGCGACGTGTCGGCCGCCTCTTCCTCACGGCTCTGGATGTCGCGCTCCGCCTCGTCCGCGCTCTGCCGCATCCGCTCGATCTCGCGCCGCGCCACGTCGAATGCGGCGCGCGCCCGCGTGGCCTCGATCCGCACCTCGGCGTGCTGCGCGGTGAAACGCTCGCGCTCCTGCTCGGTGGCGCGGAACTCCTGCTCCTCGCTCGCCAGCATGCCGTCCACGCGCCCGCGCTCCGCCTCGGCCGCCCGCAGCTTGTCCTCCGCGACCGCCGCCTCGGCGCCGGTGCGCGCGATCTCCTCCGCCACCGTCTTCAGCGCGCCCGCTAGGGACTCCGAGGCCTTGGCCATCGCGTCCCCGCGTATCGTCTGCTCGGCGCGGCGCCCCTCCAGCGCCCGATGCGCCTCCTCGGCCGACGCGAGACCGCGGGCCGCCTGCTCCTGCGCCCCCTGCGCGGCGGCGCGCTCGGCGCGAAGCGTCTCGGTCGCGCCCACCGTGTTCCCCAGCGCGGCCGCGGAACGCTGAATGGCCGCGGCCAGCTCGACGATCTCGTCCTCGCGGCGGAGCACCGACCCGGCGCGGGTGGAGCCGCTTCCGCCGTGAAGGATGCCCGGCGCCACGACCCGCTCCCCCTTTTCGGTGACGAAGTGGAGCCTCTGATCGGGGAACTTGAGAACCAGGCCCAGCCCCGTGCGCACGGAATCGACCACCACGATTCCCGAGAGGAGGAACGAGGCGAGGGTGATGTAGCCCGGCTCGAAGCGGACGTGCTCGATCAGCGGGCCCCGCACCCCCGGGGCGTTCAGGATCTCGTCGGCGATCGGAGCCACCCGGGCTCGCGAGATGCGGTCCAGCGCGATGAACGTGGCGCGCCCCTCGCCGCTCTCCTCCAGCGCCGCGAGGGCGTTGAGCGCGGATTCGGTCCGCTCGGCCACGATGAACTGCACCGCCTCGCCCAGCGCCGCCTCAAGCGCGACCAGCCACTCGCCGGAGGCGTGCAGCACGTCCCCCACGGTTCCGAGGATGCGTTCCGGGCGTGTGGGCCCGGCGACCAGCCACCGGACCGACGCGTCGTACCCTTCGTAGCGCTCCTTCAGCTCGGTCAGGGTCGCGTGGCGCGCCTCGAGGGCGGCGTGCGCCTCGCGAGCGCGCTTCTCGATCTCGTCTTGCTCCGCGATCCGCCGTTCCACGGCGGCGATCCGCTCCACCGCTTCCTGCACGCCGCGCTTCGCCGCGTCCACGACCTTCGCCGATTCCTCGATGGCGCGCGCGGTGTCGGCCAGGATCGTCCGGACCGTCTCCTCCTCCCGCGCCAGGGAGTCCACCTGCGCCGTGAGCTCCGCGCTCCGGCCCTTCAGCTCCTCTTCCTTGGCCCGGAGCGAGCGGGCGCTCGACTCCTGCTCCACCCGTGCCTGGAACAGGTCCAGCGAGAGCTGCTTCCGCTGCGCCAGCCCGGCGCGGCGCTCCTCCAGGACGGGACCGAGGGCGGCGAGGCGGACGGCGAGCGATTCCTCCTCGGAGCCCTTTTCCTGCTGCACTTGCTCCAGGCGGACCTGCTCGTCGGCGAGGCGGAGGACAGCGGCCCGCACCTCCTCGACGCTCGCCTTGAGACGGGTGGACTCCGAGCGGGCGTGCTCCAGCTTCTCCAGGAGCCCGGAGCGGCGCTCCCGGAGCACGGCCACTTCGTTCAGGAGCGCGGCTCCCTTGGCCTCGTGGTCGCTCAAGACCTCTTGCGCCAGCCGTACCTCGCCCTCGCGGCGGAGGAGGTCCAGCTTCAGCTCTTCCAGCTCGGCCTCGTGCCGCGCGAGGTGCCCCGATCGCTCCGCGCGGCGCTGCTCCAGGGATGTGCGTTCGCCCCTGCGGCCGGCCGAGCCCGCGGCCAGTTGGTCGTGCTCCTCCTTTGCCAGGCCCAGGTCGAGGGCCTTGATCTCGTCGCGGAGCTTCCCGTATTTCCGCGCCTTCCCCACCTGGCGCGCCAGCGAGCGCACCTCGCGCTCGATCTCGCCGACCACGTCGTTCACGCGGGTCAGGTCCGCCAGGGTCAGGTCCAGCTTCTGAAGCGCCTCCTTCTTCCGGGACTTGTAGCGCATGATCCCGGCCGCCTCCTCGAACAGGAAGCGCCGATGCCCGCTCTCGTCGGAGAGGACGTTGTCCACCATGCCGCGCTCGATCAGCGAGTAGGCGTGCGATCCCATCCCGGTATCCAGGAAGAGGTCGCGGACGTCCCGCAGCCGGCACAGGTTCCGGTTGATGAAGTACTCGCTCTGGGCGTTCCGGAACGTGCGCCTGGAGATGGAGACCTCGGTGTACTCCGAGGGGAGGACGCCGCGGTTGTTCTGCATCGTGAGCGCGACCTCGGCCATGCCGAGCGGCTTCCGCTGCGCCGAGCCGGTGAAGATGACGTCCTCCAGCGTGTCGCCGCGCAGGTGCCGCATGTTCTGCTCGCCCAAAACCCAGCGGATCGCTTCGACGATGTTGGTCTTGCCGCTTCCGTTCGGGCCGACGACGGCGGTGATGCCGGGGCCGAAGTCGACGCGGACGCGCTGCGGGAAGGACTTGAAGCCCAGAATGTCGAGTCGCGACAGGAACACGGCGGTTACCTCTCCGTTGGAGGGTAGCTGTGCGCGCGTTCGACCAGCCCGTTCTGGACCAGCCATGCGGCGTACGCGCTCGCATCGGCTTCGGTGGCGAAGCGGCCCACGAACACCCGGTACCATTCCGCGCCCGGGGCCGGCGGCTCGAACCAGGCGTCCAGCTTCTGGTCGCGGAGCGCCTGGACCATCTCCTGGACCTTCGATTGGGTTCGGAAGGACGCGACGTGGACGCGGAAGGGGAAGAGAGGGTCGTCCGCGCTTCGCGCCGGGTCCGCCGCCGACGGCGCTGCGCCGGTTGCGGTTCCGGCGGGAGGAGCGGCCAGCTCCTCCGGCGGCGCCATCTCCTCGTCCAGGGGGGATCGCGGGAGCGGCGACGCGGGCGCGATCGGCTCCTCACCGGCCGGCTGCCGCGACTGGACCGAGCCGCGGGGCGGAGCGGACCGGCGCACGATGAAATAGCCGGCGGCTGCCGCCGTGAGGCCGAGCAGCGCGATGATTCCAATCATGAGCCACGCGCGCCCGCGTTTCGGAGTCGGGTCGTCGAGGCCGTGGCGGACATCCCGCTCGAGGGCCGCCTCCAGCTCGGGCTCGTCGGCCCAATCGTCCATGTTGATCGCCATCGGCGGCTGCGGCGGCGGCACCGGAATGCGCTGCACGGTGCGGCGCGGCACTGGCGGCGACGGGGTCTCGGTGCGGGGGTCGGGGTCACGGGGCGCGGCGGGCGCGGATGCGGCCGCGGCCGGACGCGGCGCGGCGGGCGCGGATGCGGCCGCGGCTTTCGACGGCGCGTGCACCGCCTCGATCCCGACGCAGCCGATCATCGGCGCATCCGAGCCCCACAGCTCCAAGAAAGCGTCCCGCAGCTCGGTGCGGCCGGCCCGGCTCACCGAGGTGGCCAGGATCGCGGCGTCCATCCGCTTCGACAATTTCCCCGTAAACCCAACGTGGTCGAGCAGCGGCGCCACGTAGATCACGACGTCGGCGCACGCGGCCATCACGCGTCCGGCGCGGTGCCAGTCGGCGTGCTCGGAAATCCGCGCCTCCTCCGGCGGATAGGTGCCGGGGCCGATCACCCAGAGCCGGTCCGCCACGATCTCCCAGGCGACCCGCCCGAACGAACAGCCGTATTCCAGCACGTCCACCCACCCCTCGTTGTGATGGCTGGGGGGGCGCGAGATCGTGGGATGCCAGAAATCCAGGTCCACCACCGCGACGCGGAGACCGCGGCGGCTCCACTCGCGGGCGATGGAAAGCCCGACCGCGAAGCACTCGGGATCGTGGGGAAAGCCTGCCAGGAGAAGGGAACGGAGCGTGAGCGACCGGCGGGTCTCGGTGAGGCTCTCGACGACCCCCGCCAGGCTGTCGCTGGACGAAGAGGCGTCGAGGAGCTGCGCGAGCCCGGCGCCCGGGGGCACGGGGCGCACACGCGCCGTGCCCAGGAGCGGGAGGTTCACTTCGCGCGCGAAACCCAGAGGATCCGCGTAGCGCTCCGGATAGGTCTCCACCGCCGCCATCTACCCTTCCTCGTCGATGACCCTCGCCACCGCCGCGACGAGCCGGGGAATGTCGCGCCCCGACACCGTCCTCATGTCCAACAGGAGCCTACCAGCCTCGATCCGGCCCAGGACCGGATCGGGTGCGAGACGAAGCGCGCGCGCCAACGCCTCCGCCCGCCCGCGCGGCGCCTGCAGCGCCAGCGCGAACGAGGGTACGCGCGCGAGCGGCATGGCGCCGCCCCCCACTTCGCAGGTGCACCGTATCACCTCCGCGCCCGTCTTGGTAGCGCGTTCCGCGCCCAGCGCCCGGAGCGCGCGCCGCGCGCGGGCGAGCACCGCCGTGGCGGGCTCGCCCAGCATGCGGAGCACGGGGATCGCGGCCTCGCGGCGCTCGGGGTCGCGGTAGATGCGAAGGGTGACCTCCAGCGCGGCCAGCGTCATCTTGTCCACGCGGAGCGCGCGCGTCATGGGGTTCGCCCTGCAGGCCGCGATCAGCGCCTTCGTCCCCGCCAGAATGCCCGCCTGCGGGCCGCCCAGGAGCTTGTCACCGCTGGCACACGCCAGGGGAACGCCCTGGGCCAGGGCTTCGGCCAACAGGGGCTCCTCGGGGAGGCCGTACGGGCGGAGGTCGACCAGGGCGCCACTTCCCACGTCCTCCACCAGCGGCACGCGTTTCTTCCGCGCCAGCCGGACCAGCTCCTCGCGCGGCACGTCCGCCGCGAAGCCGACGATCGCGAAGTTGCTGGGGTGCACGCGGAGGATCGCGCCGGTCGCGGGGCCGATCACCCGCTCGTAGTCGGCGAGACGGGTCTTGTTGGTCGTTCCCACCTCGCGGAGAACGGCCCCGGCCCGCTCGAGGATCTCGTGGATCCGGAACGAGCCGCCGATCTCGACGAGCTGGCCCCGCGAGACGACCGCCTCCTTCCCCCGCGCGAGCGTGTTCAAGGCGAGGAGCATGGCGGCGGCGTTGTTGTTGACCACGAGGGCGGCCGGCGCCCCGAGCAACTCCCGGAGCAACGGCTCCAGGTGCGCCATGCGCGATCCGCGCGCCCCGCTCTCCAGATCCAGCTCCAGATTGATGTAGCGCCGACCCGCTTCGGCCGCGGCCAGCGCCGCTTCCTCGGCGAGCGGAGCGCGCCCCAGGTTCGTGTGGAGGATGACGCCAGTCGCGTTCAGGACGGGGCGAAGGCTGGCCCGCATGGACGCCTCCACCTCGCGAGCCGCCTCGGCGGTCAGCGCCTCGGCCGACGGCGCGCCCGCCGTCTTCCCGCCCCGGATCCGGTCGCGCGCGCGCGCGACCGCCGCCCGCACCGCGCCCACGACGACGGCGCGTGGCGCGGTCGCCCCCAGCGCCTGAAGCGCCGGGTAGGAAAGAAGCGACTCCACCGACGGCAGCCCGCGGAGGGCGTCATTGGCCCGGGGGGAGCGGGGGGAGCGAGGGCGGCTCATGCGCCAGGTCCCCCGAGGTAGGCGTCCTGCACGAATGGGTTGGCCAGGAGCGCCGCGGCCTTGTCCGTGAGCCGGACCGTCCCGGTCTCGAGCACGTAGCCCACGTCGGCCACGGCCAGGGCCATCCGCGCGTTCTGCTCGACCAGGACGATGGTGGTGCCGTGCTCGCGGATCTCCCGGATCACCCCGAAAATCTCGCGCACCAGAAGCGGCGCAAGGCCCAGGCTGGGCTCGTCCATCAGGAGAATCATCGGACGGGCCATCAGCGCGCGCCCGATCGCGAGCATCTGCTGCTCCCCCCCGCTCAGGGTGCCCGAGGACTGGCGCTCGCGCTCCTTCAGCCGCGGAAAGAGGGCGAAGATCTTCCGGCGATCCTCTTCGATCCCCTTCCGGTCGCGCCGCAGATAGGCCCCCAGCTCCAGATTGTCGGCGACCGAGAGATTGGCGAAGACGATGCGCCCCTCGGGCACGTGGGAGACGCCCAGCCGGACGATCTTGTGGGCCGGCACGCCGACGATCGAGCGGCCGTCGAGGAGGATTCTCCCGGCGCTGGGCTTCAAGAGCCCCGAGATGGCGCGAAGCGTCGTGCTCTTCCCGGCGCCGTTCGCGCCCACCAGGGTGACGATCTGGCCGCGCTCCACCCGGATCGAGACCCCCTTCAGCGCCTCGATGCCGCCATAGTGGACGTGCAGGTCCTCGAGGGCGAGCAGGCTCACGCCTCTTCCCCCAAATACGCTTCGATCACCTTGGGGTTCCTTCGGATCGCCTCCGGCAGCCCCTCCGCGATCTTCACGCCGTGGTCGAGCACCGTGATCCGCTCGCAGATCCCCATGACCACTCGCATGTCGTGCTCGATCAGCAAGACCGTCAGCCGGTAGCGGTCGCGGATCTCCCGGATCAGGTGCATCAGCCGGATGCTTTCCTGAGCGTTCATCCCCGCGGCGGGCTCGTCGAGGAGAAGCAGCTTCGGCTCGGTGGCCAGCGCGCGCGCGATCTCCAGGCGGCGCTGGTCGCCATAGGGCAGGTTGCGCGCCCGTTCCTGCGCGTAGCCGGAGAGGCCGAACGCTTCGAGGAGCCCGCTCGCCCGCTCGAGCAGCTCGTGCTCCTCCTTCTCCGAGCGCGGCGTGCGGAGGACGCTGTCCGCGACCGTGGCCCCGCAGTGGAGGTGGCAGGCGATCCGGACGTTGTCGAAGCAGGTGAGCTCGGCGAAGAGGCGGGGGTTCTGGAACGTGCGCGCCACGCCGCGGCCGGCGATCCGCGAGGTCGAGAGCCCCCGGATCGAGCGCCCGTCCAGGAGGATCCGTCCCGCCGTGGGCGGGTAGACCCCGGTGACCAGGTTGAAGACGGTGGTCTTCCCCGCCCCGTTCGGGCCGATCAAACCGGCCAGGACGCCGCGCTCCAGCGACAGATCGAGGTCGGCGACCGCTTTCAGCCCACCGAACGCGCACGTGACCCGCTCGAGGGCGAGGATCGCGGTGCCCGGCGCGGCGGCGGTGCCGCCGTGGCGACCCTCGTGGTTCATTTCACGCCCGTGCCGCGCGCCTCCGGAGCGGGGTTCCGGAAACGGCCGAACATCCGAGAAAAGCTGATTTCCCGCTGCCCCAGGATCCCCTGGGGACGGGCGATCATCAGCACAATGAGGAGCGCGGAGTAGATGATCAGGCGATCGGCGCTCGCGAACCGGAGCGCCTCGGGCAGTGCGGTGAGGAGCGTGGCCCCCAGGATCGAGCCGGTCAGGCTCCCCATCCCGCCCAGCACGACCATCACGATCACCTCGATCGACTTCATGAAGGTGAACGAGTTGGTGTGAAGGTAGGTGTAGTGGGAGAAGAGCGCGCCCGCCGCGCCGGCGAAGAAGGCCGAGATCACGAACGCGGTGACCTTGTAGCGCGTGGTCGGGATGCCCAGCGCCTCGGCCGCGATCTCGTCCTCGCGAATCGCGAGGAGCGCGCGCCCGTGATAGGAGCGCAGGAGATTCCGGATCACGACGTACGTGATGACCGCGCCCGCGCCGACCCACGTGAACGTGGTGAGCTGCGGGATGCCGGCAAAGCCGCGGGCGCCGCCGACGGCGTCGATGTTCAGGATGGCGACCCGGATGATCTCGCCGAAGCCCAGGGTCACGATCGCGAGATAGTCGCCGCGAAGCCGCATGGAGGGGAGGCCGACCAGGAACCCCGCGATCGCCGCGGCCGCGCCGCCGATCGCGATGGCGGGGATGAAGAGGAGCGCGGCGAGGAGCCCCTCCGGAGTGCCTCCGGCCAGCCGGGGCGCGGCGTAGACCGTGAAGGCCGCCGAGGTGTACGCCCCGACGGCCATGAAACCCGCGTGCCCGATCGAGAACTGCCCGGTGACGCCGTTGATCAGGTTCAGGCTCAGGGCCAGCATGACGTTCAGCCCCGAGAGGACGAGGATGCGGTAGAAGTAGGGGTTCAGCCCGGCGGTCAGGCCGCGGTCCAGAACCCATAGGCCGAAGAGGACCGCCGCGCCGATCAGGAGTCGGCGGACCACGGGTTAGACCTTCTCCGTGATGTTCCGCCCCAGGATCCCGGCCGGCTTGATCAGGAGAACGAGGATCAGGATGATGAACGCGATCGCGTCCCGGAACGTGGAGGAAACGTAGCCCACGACCATGTACTCGGAGACGCCCATCACCAGCCCGCCGATCACCGCGCCCGGAATGCTCCCGATCCCGCCCAGCACCGCGGCCACGAAGGCCTTCACGCCGGGCATGATCCCCATCAGGGGCTCGATCTTGGGATTGGTCAGGCCCACCAGGACGCCCGCCGCGGCCGCCAGCGCCGAGCCGATCGCGAAGGTGATCGTGATGATCCGGTTCACCGGAATCCCCATCAGGCTCGCGGCGTCCCGGTGAAACGCCACCGCGCGCATGGCCTTCCCCGTGCGCGTGCGCGTGACGAAGAGGGTCAGAGCGACCATCAGGACCAGCGCCACGACCACCACCGTGATCTGGTGATTCGTCACCACGACGCCGCCTCCCAGGTCCACGCGCTTCGGCGCGACCAGCTGGGGAAAGAACTTCGGATCGGCGCCGAAAATCCGGATGCCCAGATTCTCGAGCAACAGCGAGACGCCGATCGCGGTGATCAGCGCGGTGAGCCTTGAGGAGCGGCGGACGGGGCGGTAGGCGAAGAATTCGATGATCACGCCCAGGAGGGCGCACGCGGCCATGGCCGCGAGCAGGACGATCAGCGCGTACACGGGGGAGGGCGAGGAGCCGCCGGCCCCGATCGCTCGCGCCGCGAAATAGGCCGTGAACGCGCCCACCATGTAGACGTCACCGTGCGCGAAGTTGATCAGGCGCAGGATGCCGTAGACCATGGTGTAGCCGAGCGCGATGAGGGCGTAGATGCTCCCCCAGGCGATGCCGTTCGCGAGCTGCTGGAGAAACTCCTGCACGCGCGCCGAGCGTTACCGGATCAGGGCTCGACGGCCGCTACGAACTTGTAATGGCCGTTCTCGATCCCGATGAAGACGGCGGCCTTCACGGCGTTCCGCTTGGCGTCCAGCGTGATCTTCCCCGCCACGCCGGGATAGTCCTTCGTCGCCGCGATCAGATCGCGCAGCTTGGCGCGCGCCGCCTTCTGCTCGTCGTTCCGCGGGCCCTTCAGCGCCTCGAACGCCTTCGGATCTTCGTCGTGGAGCTTGGTCAGCGCGCTGGTCAGCATGCCGGCCGCGTCGTAGGCCAGAGCGGCCAGGCCATCGGGGTTGGCGCCGTAGCGCTGCTTGTAGTCGCTCACGAACTTCTGCACGAGCGGGTCCGGATTTCCCTCGTAGAAGTGATTCACGAAATAGCTGCCGTTCAGCGCGTCCTGGGCGATCTCGAGGAGCTTGTCGGATACCCAGCCGTCGCCGCCGAGCATCGGCTCGGTGATCCCCAGCTCACGAGCCTGCCGCGCGATCAGTCCCACCTCGGTGTAGTAACCGGGCACCAGGATGAACTGGGGGTGCTTCCCCTTGATCATGGTGAGCTGGGCCTTGAAGTCCTGGTCGCCCTCGGAGTAGGCCACGTCGGCGACGATCGTCCCGCCCAGCGCGCGAAACGCCTCGGTGAAATAGGTGTCGAGGCCGACGCTGTAGTCGTTCTTGCTGTCGTGCAGGATCGCCACCCGCGTCATGTTGAGGGTGCTCCGAGCGAACTTCGCGAGCATCTGCCCCTGGAACGGGTCGATGAAGCAGGCGCGGAAGATGTAGTCGCCCAGCTCGGTCACCTTCGGGTTGGTCGAGGAGGGGGAGATCATCGGCACGCCGGCCTGCTGGCAGATGGGCGCCGCCGCCATGCTGCGGCTGGAGGCCACTTCGCCGAGCACCGCGATGACGCCGTCCTGCTCGATGAGCTTGGAGACCGCAGTGGCCGCTTCCTCCGGCTTCGACTGGTCGTCCTCGACGATGGTCCGGATCTTCGTCCCGCCGATCCCGCCCGCGGTGTTCAGGTTGTCGACGAACAGCTCCGTGCCGTTCTTGGTCGAGGTGCCGAAGGTGGCGGTGCTCCCGGTCAGGGAGCCGTAGACCCCGACGACGAGCTCATTCGAACGCTTGGCGCAGCCTAAGGGCAGCACGAGCGCCGCCGCGAGCGACGCGGTCACGAGGGCGCGTGTCAACGTCCGCATCCGGAACATCGGGTGATCCTCCAGGACGTAAGTGCAGGAACGGCTAAGGGATTCACTACTCGGGCGCCACCCTATCGGAATGCGGCGCTTGATTCAAGGCCCGCATGGGCCGGGCTGGGGGGCTGAGCAACGCTCCGGGGACTGTTCTCGGAACTGCTCTGCAAGCAGACCAGTTTCCTGCGAAGGTCCCCTACGCGTTCTCAGCCCCCCAGCCCTGCCATGGAGTTCCGCGCCTTGATCCAAACCGTCAATTCGTCGCTATCGACGCCGGTTATCCCCAGTGAATTGGTGGCTCTACGGGGGGATGGTTGGACGTCCCAGGCGCTCGCGCGGGGAGGAACGCGGAGGGGGCCTTCGCAGGAACCGGTCTGCTTGCAGAGCGGTTTCGAGAACAGCCCCCTGAGCGTTGCCTCCCCGCGCGAGCGCCCGCAAGTCACGGCCCCGCGGCGATGCCTTTCCCCCCGCGGATCACAAGTCGCTCCGGCTCGGCGGCGACGACGGGACGAAGAGCGTGCAGCACGCGCCCATCCTCGCCGTCGTACAGCTGCCCCCGCAGCGCTTCCCGGAGGCCCGCGGCATTCACGCAGCCCGCCTCGATGGCGCGGGCGACGGCGAGGCCGACCAGGTAGCCGCGCACCGACATCCGCGTCGGAGGCTCCCGGTTCGCGCGCTCGTACTTGAAGGCGAAGGTGTCGCGGGGCGCGCCCAGGAGGGCGTAATCGGACACGAAGAAGGACGCCCCCTCGAGCGATTGGCGCGCCTCGCGCAGGAGGCCGTCGGGATCCATCGATTCCAGCCCGACCACCTTGACGTCGGGCCAGGCTGGGGCGATCTGGGGAGCGGCGATGCCGATGAGCCGCGGGCCTCCGAGAAGGATCAAGGTCTTCGCCTTCTTGGCCCGGAGCGAGGCGAGCTGCCGGGTCAGGTCGATCGCGTCGTCGGACACCCGCTGCTTGCCCACGATGGAGATCCCCTCGGCCTTGCACGCGGCCGCCACGAGCACGGCCGAGGCCGAATCGTCGGGCGTCGCGGCGACCAGTAGCGCCGCGGCCCCCTTCGGCGTCTGGCCTCCCAGGTAGCGCGCGAGTGCCCCGGCGACGGCGGCCGGCGGCACGTGGAGCTGGAAGACCGCCTCGCCCAGGGTCGCGAGGCGCTCGTTGGTGGCCGACGGCGACAGAAGGACCGCCCCGACCACCTGGGTCGCGGCCGCCAGTGGTGCCGTATTCGCGGTGAACAGCTCCCCGACGAGGAGCGACACGCCGTGGTCCTTGAGGAGCCACCGCGCCTTCCGCGCGCCCACCAGCGGGTCCCCTTCGGAATCGTAGAGGACGATGGAGATCGTGGGCGCGAACTCGCGATTGTGCTCCTCCACGGCGATGCGGAGCCCGTTCACGAACGTCTTCCCGTAGCGCTCGTAGCGGCCCGACAGCGGGACCACCACCCCGATCCTCGCGATTCCCTGCGCGGCGCGCTTGATGGCCACCGAGTCGAGCGGGCAGTTCTCCAGCCTGTCCACGATGGCGCGCAGATCCCGCTCCTGGTCGCCGCTCGGGCTCCCCGCCAGGCCGACTCGCGCGGCCCACAGCTGCTCCGCCGCCCGCGCGATCGGATCCAGCCGCTGCACGTCGGGGGATGCGGCGAATTCCAGGGCCCACGCGGGCGCGGCGCCGGGGTCGGGAGCCTCGAGAAGGCGCGCCTTCAGCTCCGCGGCACGGCGGGGCGGGTATCGCCGCGCGGATGCGGTGGCCGCGGCCGACGACGGCGCGGGAGCCGCGCCCTGGGGGGGCGCGGTTCCGGCGGCCGGCGGCGAAGCGGTCGTGTCCGCGGACGTCGACCCGGACACGGCGGGAGCCGGCGCCAGCCACAGCGCCGCGGCGAGCGCGGCGCCCAGCGCGGACGCGGCGGACGCCCTAGCGGCCACGGGCAAGCGCGGCGTGCTCGCGGGCGAGCGCCACGTAGGCGTCGGCCGACTCGCGGAGGCGCGCGAGCGCGTCCGGGGGAATCGCGCCGCGCACGGTCGCCGGCACGCCGGCCACGAAGGAGCGCGGAGGGATCTTGTGCCCTTCCAGCACGACGGCGCCCGCGGCGACCAGGGACTCTTCGCCGATCTCGCAGTCGTCCAGGAGAATGGAGCCCATCCCGATCAGGCAGCGGTCGCGGACCGCGGCGCCGTGCAGGATCACGCGGTGGCCGACCGTCACCTCATCTCCAACCGTCAGGCCGGAGCGGCCGGTCGTGGTGTGCAGTACGCAGAGGTCCTGGATGTTCGTGCGCGCTCCCACCCGGATCGGGCCCACGTCGCCGCGCAGGACGGCGCCGTACCAGACGCTGGTGTCGTCGCCAAGCGTGACGTCGCCCAGGATGATCGCGGTCGCCGCCACGAACGAGGAGGCCGGGACGCGCGGCGAATGACCGCGGAGTGAAGGAAAACGGAGGCGCGGGTCGCCTCCGTGCGGGGCGGCTACAGGTCCTCCGGATTCCACTTGCCGAAGTCCTCGGGCCGGAGCTCCTCCAGGAAGTGGCGGAGATCCTCCGCCTTCTCCTCGGGCGATTTCTCGGGAGCCGAGTTCCCCGCCTGGGGCTCCATCGACTTGTCGAACAGCTTGTCGACGATGAAGATGGGCGCCCGGGATCGCAGCGCGATGGCGATCGAGTCGCTGGGACGCGCGTCGATCGCCACCGCTCCCGCTCCGGCATCGAGATAGATGCTGGCGAAGAAGGTGGAATCTTTGAGGTCCGTGATCACGACGCGCGAGATCTTCCCTTTCAGGCTGTCGATGATCGTGACGAGAAGGTCGTGGGTGAGAGGGCGCTGGTACTTCTTGCCCATCAGCTCGCTGTGGATCGCGCTGGCCTCCATGGGGCCGATCCAGATCGGCAGGACGCGATTTCCTTCAATTTCCTGCAGCAGCACTACGGGGTTTTTCGTCCGCTCGTCGATTGCCAGCCCACCGACACGGACGGGGATCATGCTCATGGCGCGCGCCTTGCGTTTTCGCGGAGGGCTTACCGCAAGGAGTCGGGTGCAGCTCCCGTGCCGCCCGTGCCCTCGGGGGCGTCTTTGAGTTCGGGAGCGGGCTTATCCATGTTCTCCAGCATCCACCGCGCGGAGTTCGCCAACTCCGACTTGGGATACTTGGCGATGAACTTCTGGAACTCCGCGCGTGCCTCGTCGTACTTGGCGAGATCCTCCGCGTAGGTGAAGCCTATCATGAACTGCGCCTGGATCGAAACCGGGTCGTCCGGGTACCGCGCGACGACCTGGCGGTAGAGATCGATTCGCTGCTCGGGCAGGGCGGCTGCCTGGGCGTCCTTGAAGAAATCCTGGGGCGTGCGGTTCGGGACCAGTGCGGCCCGGATGGAATCTTCGAAGACCGTCGCGTTGGCCGCGGTGCGCAGCGAGTCGAGCAGCGCCTGCGAATGGGCTTCCTCGCTGTCCTGCGCCAGATGCCCCACGATCCCCTGGCGCACTTCCGAGAGCGGTTGAACCCGCGCGGGATCCACGTGATCCACCCGGATCAGGTGCCATCCTTTCGCGCTCTTCAACGGCCGGCTCGTCTCCCCTTCCTTCAGCTCGAAGGCGGCCTTCACGATCTCGGGCGCGTTGCCGATCGCGGGGATGTAGTCGCTGCCGGGAGTCACGAACCCGAGCACGCCGCCATTGTCGCGGGTCGTCTTGTCCTCCGAATCGGAGCGGGCCAGCGCGTCCCACAGGCCCCCGGCGGCGAGCCGCTTCCGCAGCGCGTCGGCACGGGCGCGCGTCGAGACCTGGATGTGGCGCAACCGCGCGCGCGTCGGGATCTGGTAGCTGGATTGATGGGAAACGTAGAACGCCTGGACGGCCGAATCGGCGGGCTGCGGGAATGCCGCCGAGCGCCGCTGGTAGTAGATCCGCATCAGCGCCTCGCGCGCCGCCTTCGCGGCCGCCGCCTGGTACGCCGGATCGTTCTCCAGCCCCGAGCGCTTCGCCGCCTGGTAAACGACCTCCTCGGTCACGACGCGGTTGACCAGGTTCTTGTAGCCCTCGGCCTCGTGGAGCTGGGCGCGCAGGTTCGGCGGCGCCGTCTCGATCAGGGAATCGATTTCGTGGGCGCGGATCCGGCGCTCGCCGACGATCGCCACCACGGGCCCGAGGGTATCGGGGACGCCGGGCTTCCAGACGTGCGGCTGGGATGCGCCGGCCACGCCGGGGGCGGGCTCGACCTTCTTCCCGCCGCCGCAGCCCGCGGCCAGGGCCGCCGCGGCCAGGAGCGCCAGCGCCAGCGCCAGCGCCCCGCCGCTTCGGGACGGTCGGATCACTTGCGGACGACCCAGACCTTGACCGGGGCCTCGATATCCTGGAACAGATGCACGGGGACCTCGAACACGCCCAGGGCCCGGAGCGGCTCCTCCAGGCGCACGGCCTTCCGCTCCACCTCGAAGCCCTGGGCCGTCAGCGCCTCGTGGATCTCGCCCGCCGTGACCGACCCGTAGAGCTGATCCTCGTCGCCCACCTGGACGCTGAACTGGATGGACGCCTGCATCATGCGCTCGCGGAGCGCCTGGGCCGCCTGCCGCTGCTTCTGCTCCAGCGCCACGCGGGCGCGCTCCCGATCGCGGAACACCGCCTGCGAGTTTCCCACCGCCGGGATCGCCTTCTTGCGCGGGATGAGATAGTTGCGGGCGTAGCCGTCGGCAACGCGGAGAGCGGCCCCGCGCTTCCCCAGGCCCTCGATCGTCTCCAGCAGAATCACTTCCATTCCATCCTCCTAATCGTCGGACTTATCGGCCCGCCGCCCGACCGAATCGTCGGGCCCGGGCACCAGCCGCCGCCGAAAGTCGAACCACGAATCCAGGAACCCGATCCCCAGGAACGTTAGGAAAAGGATCGGCATGAACGCCACCAGAACGACGATCGCCCCCTGCACCATCGCATTCATCTCGAACGCGATCGCGGTGAAGCGCGCCACGGCCAGCCCTTGCACCGTGTAGGCCAGGAGCAGCGGAAACGCGAGGTTCGCGCCCGCCATGGTTCCCCAGGGCGCGCGCGTCGCGATCAGCGCCAGCGCGAGGGCGAAGGCCCACGCGGCCGCCGGATGCACGCGCCACGTCGAGAAGTCGCGGAACGCCGGGAGCCCGCGCTCGCGGAACAGGACCGACGCGAGCCAGCAGTTCACCGAGAGCACGGTGACCCACTTGAGCGCGAAGAGCGACGGCAACAGGAACGAGTAGACCCGCTCCAGCTGGGCCAGCGCCAGGTCGAACTCGGCCCGCGACACGCCCAGCGTTTCCGAGACGCGGTGATCGCTCTCCAGGCGGCGCACGTCGGCCAAGCGCGACGCGAACGTCCGCGTCAGCTCGTCCATGCCGCCCAGGAGCAGGTAGCCGATCACCACGGCCAGGATGGGCGCCGCCGCCACCGTCATCGCGGTGGAGGCCCGCACGCCGCGGCGAGCGGACGCGCTCAAGAGGAGGCCCGCCGCGCACAGCACCGCGACGAACAGGAGCCGCGAAGGCTCCGTGACGCCCGCGGCGTAGACCGCGCCCAGGGTCGCGGTGGCCGCGAGCGCTCCGTACAGGAGGCCGACGTGCCGCGCGAGCCAGAAGAGCGCGAAGGGCAAGAGGCCGTACGCCCACGGCAGCGGCACGGGAAGGTCCGTGTTCGCGACCATGAGGAGCGCGGCCCCGAAGAGCAGGACCCCCGCCGTGCGGATCCAGTCCGCGGGCGAAGAGGCCCGGTGCGTATCAGCGATATTGGTCACTGGTGAACGGCAGGAGAGCCAGGATGCGCGCCCGCTTGACCGCTTCCGTGATCTGGGACTGGTGCCGGGCGCAGGTTCCGGAAATCCGCCGAGGGACGATCTTGCCCCGGTCGGTGATGAAGCGCGACAGGCGCCGGTCGTCCTTGTAGTCGATCCGCTCGACCTTGTCGAAGCACAGCTTGCAGAATTTGCGTCGGTACGACCGCGATTCGCCATCGCGTGCCATGGTTTCCTCCTAGCTCAAGTTCTCACAGCGGTCGCGCCGTCCGGCGGACCGCGGTCGGATCATTCCACCGCGGTCGAGGCGGTCTCGACGGGTCCCGGCGCGCCGGGCACGCCCTCGGCCTTCGCCGCTTCGGCCTTCGCGGCCTCCTCGGCGGCGCGCGGCGATTCCTTCGGCGCGAGCACCGTCAGATGACGGAGCACGCTCTCGTTCAGCCGGAATCGCCGGTCCATCTCCCCGATCAGGGGCGCCGGGCTCTTGTGCTTTACGTGGATGTACGTTCCATCCCGCCGCTTCCGAATGTTGTAGGCCAGCTTCTTCTTGCCCCAGCGCTGGACCTCGACCACCTCGCCGCCCGCCTGCGCGATCGGCTGCGTCACGCGGTCCACCTCTTCGTTGATCCGCGCCTCCTCGAGGCCCGGGTCGTAGATAATCGTCGTCTCGTAGAGTTTCATCGTCCCCTCATGGCTCAACCGGATCGAGCACGAACCGGTTCCACCGGTTCATGGCATGCGTGAGCCCTTCCGAGGCCGCGTCGTGCGCGGCCTGGGCCGCCGCCTCGACCACGCGCGGCAGCACGGCCTGCTCCTCTATAAGAAACGGCTCGAGAACGTATTCCTTGAGCCGATCTGACGACGGGGCGGGGCCAACCCCGATCCGGAGCCTCGGGAAGGCGTCGGTCCCGGCGGCTTGCGCGATCGATTCCATCCCCTGATGCCCCGCCGTGCCTCCTCGCGGCTTGAGCCGGAGCGCACCGAGCGGCAGGTACACCTCGTCGCACACCACCAGGATCTCCCCCGCGACCCATCCCTCCGCGAGCAGGGCCTGGAATGCGTCCCCGCTGCGGTTCATGTAACGCTCCGGCTTGACCAGGGTCACCGTGTGGCGGCCCGCGCGACCGCGCGACCGCGACAGCCCCGCGTCCTTGGCCCACCCCGTGAACCGGCCCAGGCGGGCCGCGAGCGCGTCCACCGCCATGAAGCCGGCGTTGTGGCGCGTCGCCGCGTACTCGGCGCCGGGATTCCCCAGGCCGAGGATGACCTTGAGGTCGTTAACCTTTCTTGCCCCCTTCCGCCTTTCCTTCCTCTTCTTCCTCGCCTTCCTCGCCTTCCTTCTTGTCCGTCACCAGCTCCGGCTCCGCGACAGCCGCCTCGGCCGGCGCGACCTCCTCGAGCACCGTCGGCGGCACGACCGTCGCGATCGCACGGTCGGCTTGCGTCAGGATCGTCACGCGTTCCGCCTTCAGGTCGCTCACGTGCAGCGAGTCGCCGATGTTCAAGAGCGACACGTCCGCCTCGAGGTGCGTCGGGATGTCGGTGGGAAGGCACTCGATCTCCACTTCGCGCAGCAGGTGCTCGAGAATGCCGCCGCCGTCCTTGACTCCGGTCGGCGTCCCGATCAGCTCGATCGGCACCTCCACCGTGATCCGCTCGGTGAGCGAGATGTGCTGGAGGTCCAGGTGGAGGATGTTGCCCACGACCGGATCCCGCTGGATCTCCCGGATCAGAGCCTTCCGGTCGGCCGCCGCCGCCCCCGACACCAGGAGGTCGACGATCACGTTGGCCCCCGAGGCGCCGTGGATCAGCGTTTCGATCTCCTTCGCGTTCATCGTCAGGGCAATCGGCTGCTCGCCGCGCCCGTAATAGATGGCGGGCACCCGTCCCGCGGCGCGGAGCTTCTTCGCGACGCTCTTCCCCACGTCGCTCCGCATCTCGCCCTTCAAACTGGAAATGGCCATGTTGCCGCTCCTTGTGTGGTTATCGCGCGCGCCTTGGCGCCGCGCCGCTTCAGATGAACAGCGAGCTCAGCGATTCCTCGTCGTGGATCCGGCGGATCGCCTCCGCCAGAAGGGGCGCCACCGACAGGACCCGCACCCTCGGCGGAAGAGACGCCGGGTCGTGCGGAATGCTGTCCGTCACGACCAGCTCCTTCACGGGCGAATCCGCGATCAATTGCCCGGCATTCCCGCATAGCACGCCGTGGGTCGCCGCCGCGTAAATCTCCTCCGCGCCGGCCTCCTTCAGCGCCTTGGCCGCCTCGACCAGGGTGGATCCCGTGCTCACGATGTCGTCAAAGATCACGACGTTCTTCCCGTCGACCTCACCGATCACGTTCATCATCTCGACCGCGTCCGGGCGCGGGCGCCGCTTGTCGACGATCGCGAGGCTGGCGGAGAGGCGCTTGGCGTAGGCGCGCGCCATCTTCACGCTCCCGATGTCGGGCGCCACCACCACGACGTTCGAGATCTGCCGGCGCAGGTAGTAGTCCACCAGCACCGGCGCCGCGTAGAGGTGGTCGAAGGGGATGTCGAAGAAGCCCTGGATCTGGGCCGAGTGAAGATCCATCGTCATCACGCGGTCGGCGCCGGCCGTGGTGATGAGGTTGGCCACCAGCTTCGCCGTGATCGGGACGCGCGGCTGGTCTTTCCGGTCCTGGCGCTGGAAGCCGTAGTACGGGATCACGGCGGTCACCCGCCGCGCCGACGCCCGCCGCACCGCGTCGATCATGATCAAAAGCTCCATCAGATTCGAAGCCGGCGGGAAGGTCGGCTGGAACACGAAAATGTCCGACCCGCGGATGTTCTCGTTGATCTTGACGCAGGTTTCCCCGTCCGAGAATTTCTCCACCGCCGCGTCGCCCAGGTCGATCCCCAGGTGTGCGCAAATCGCTTCGGCCAGCGGACGGTTCGCGTTTCCCGAGAAGAGCCGCAGGCCGCGCTCCGACCGGCGCAGGTCGTGGGCGTCGGGGAGCGGCTTCGATATGGGCACGGCGCGGCGATCAGTTGCCAGCTTGACCGTCATCGGACTCCCCTCCTCCGGACAAAATGAAAATGACCCAAAGCCCGATTGACTCCTGCGTCAATCGGGCCCGAGACGCCGCGCGGCGCTCGACGGACCGGAAGCCGATGCCTCCGGGGCCCTACGACCGAGGTCTTCGATGCTTTGGGTCGATTCCACGGGGCCCGACTCGGCCGCCGCCTGCTTCACAACTCTAGGCTGCGAGACTAGGAAGTGGTTGGGGCGGGAGGATTCGAACCTCCGAATGGGAGATCCAAAGTCTCCTGGCTTACCACTTGCCGACGCCCCATCCGCTGCACGGGCTAGACGGCTGTCGAGCTTCCGGCCAGGGACGGCTGCTTCGCCCGCTCTCTTTCGTATTCGTCCAGGATCCGGGCTTCGATGAATTGTCGCGCGTCGTTGTTGATGGGATGCGCGATGTCCTGGTACGTCCCGTCCGGCTTCTTGCGGCTGGGCATGGCGACGAACATGCCGTTGGTTCCTTCGATGACCTTGAGCCCGCGGATCACGAACGCGTCGTTGAACGTCATGCTCGCGAACGCTTTCAACTTGTCGTCATCCCTCAGAGCGATTCGAACTTCGGTGATCTCAAGAGCCATCCGTCACCCACCTCGCGTTCGGGACCTCGATCCCTCGAAGTCCCTGGACCATCCCCCCCGGTCCCGGTGAACCACCCTACGCCCCCAACGCGGACGGTGCGGTCAGCCTTGCCGGGATACGATGACGCCACGTTCGATGCTCCGTGCCACCCGGACCTGGGCGCGGCGGTCGCCAACCGCAGTCAAAACCGCCTGCGCCGTACCACGTGAATCAGTCACGCCGAATACGGTCGATCCACTTCCGGAGAGGAGCGCGCCCATCGCTCCAGCCGACAGGAGCGCGCGCTTCAAATCGTCGATCTCGGGGAGACGCGGGAGGACCACGGACTCGAACGCGTTGTACATCGCGTTGGCAATCCCTCCGAGATCCCTTCGTTCAATCGCTGACGCGAGGACTCTAGCTCCGCCGGGCTTCGCTGTCAACGGATATCTGACCTGATTATAGGCCCAAGTTGTTGAAATCGCGGTAGCTGGGGACACCAGGACAACCCAGTAAATCCCCGTGGGACATATATGTCTCACCTGCTCTCCCCGGCCTGTGGCGCGGGCAATGCCACCTCGAAGGAAAAAGGGAACATCGGACCCCAGCTTCGAGGCCAGGGCATGCCGGTCGGAATCGGCCAGGGCCAGGCCGAACAGCCGCTCCGCGCCGACCAAAAACCCCGCCGCGTCGCTGCTCCCCCCTCCCAGACCGGCTCCTGCCGGGATGCGCTTCGTGAGCCGCGCCCGGACGCCCGCGCCTCGCGGGAGAAGACCCGACTGGCCGAGCAGATCCCACGCGCGCTGGATCACGTTGGGCTCCGGACCGGGGATCGGAGCTCCGCGGACCTCGAGTTCAAGGCCGGGAGGGCCCGGATCAAGCAACAGCTCATCCTCCAGCGACACCGCTTGCAAGATCGTGTCGATCTCGTGATAGCCGTCGGGTCGGCGGCCCAGGAGCCAGAGGCCGAGATTCACCTTGGCGGGGCAGCGGACCCGGAGCGCGGGCGGGTTCACCCCTCCGGCCAGGCCAGGACCAGGATCACGACCCCGCACCAGAGCAGGACGTTGATCAAGGTCGCGCGGTCGGTCAGGAGAAGCTCCGTCGGGTTTCCGCCCTTCTCCTCGGCGTACATGAGGTAGAGGTAGCGGAAGATGCCGTACAGCACGAACGGGATCGTCACGAACAGGGGCCGGCCGTGGAATTTGGCGACCGTCTCGGGAGCGATCGTGTAGATCGAATAGGCGAGCACGGTCGCGCTGGTGACCACCGAGACCAGCTGATCCAGGAGGCGCAGCGTGTAGCGCCCCAGAGCGACCCGGTGCCGCGCCGCGTCCCCCTCCAGCATGGCCAGCTCGTGCCGGCGCTTTCCGATCGCGAGGAACAGCGCCAGGAAGAACGCGCAGACCAGGAGCCAGGGGGACAGCTCGACCGCCGCCGCCGAGCCGAGGCGATCCCGCAACAGCTCCACCCCCGCCGCCGCGCGGATGACGAACCCGACCGCGATCGCCAGCACGTCCAGCAGCACCACGTGCTTCAGCGCGAGGGAATAGGTGATCGTCAGCGCCACGTACCCGACCGCGCTCATGCCGAAGCGGGGGCCCAGCGCGAAGCAGCCCGCGATCCCCGCGGCCAGGAGAAGGATCGCGGCGGGCACCGCGACCGCGACCGGCAGGTGCCCCGACGCCACCGGGCGCCCGCGCTTCTGCGGATGGAGGCGGTCGCGCTCCACGTCCAGCACGTCGTTCAGGAGGTAGACGCCGGAGGTGGCGAGCGAGAACGCAAGAAAGCCCAGGACGGCAGACAGGGCATAGTGGGGATCGAGAACCTTGAGCGTGAAGACCGCCCCGGCGAAGAGGACCAGGTTCTTGGTCCATTGGGGGATCCGCATGGAGCGGATCACGTCGCGGATCATCGGCGCTTCCGGCGGCGGGCGCCCCCGGCCTGAAGCGCGCGCGCTTCGGCCAGCTCGCAGCAGATGTGCCCGATGAGGAGGTGCACCTCCTGCACGCGCGCCGTCTCCTCGCTGGGGACCACAATGCAGTGGTCGCAGCGGCGCGCGAAGGCGGCGCCGCGCGCCCCGGTCATGCCGACCACGCGCAGGCCGCGGCGCCGCGCCTCGGCCACGGCCGCGAGCACGTTCGCCGAGCGGCCGCTGGTCGTGAGCGCCACCAGGAGATCGCCGCGGCGCCCCAGGGCCTCCAGCGGGCGCGCGAACACGCGGTCGAAGCCGTAGTCGTTCGCGATCGCGGTCAGGGTCCCGCTGTCGGCGTGGAGCGCGATCGACGGGAGCGCACGGCGGTTCTTTACGTAGCGGCAGATCAGCTCGGTCGCGAAATGCTGCGCCTCGGCGGCGCTTCCGCCGTTTCCCGCCCAGAAAACGGTCCGCCCCCGGAGCGCCGTATCGGCGATCAGGCCCGCGATCCGCTCGATCCGCTTCGCGTCCTTGGCGTAGACCGCGGCCAGGAGCCGGACGCTCTCGCCGAAGACGTCGCGGATCCGCTCGCCTGATCGGGGCGGCTTGCGCGGGCTGCGGGGGCGCGGCGGCGTCACGCGGCTTCTCCTTGCCGCGACCGCCGCTCCTTCAAGTGGCGGTGCACCGCGTCTTCCCACGGCGGAAGCGACTCGCCGGCCAGCGCGCGGAACCGCTCGCGCGAGAGCACCGAGTACGCGGGGCGCGGCGCGGGACGATTCAGGCGGGCGGTGGAAGTCGGGCGGATCTCGATGGGCGCGGCCAGCGTGCGCGCGATCTCGACGGCGAGGCCGTGCCACGTCGTCTGCCCCGAGTTGGTCACGTGCACCACGCCAAGGGCGCCGCGGCGAAGGAGAAGCTCGATCCCGTGCGCCAGGTCGCGCGCGTAGGTCGGGGATCCGGTCTGATCGTCCACCACGTCCAGCGACTCGCCCCGGAGGGCGCGGCTCGCGATCGTATCCACGAAGTTCTTCCCGCCCGGGCCGAAGAGCCACGAGGTCCGCACGGCCAGGCAGGGAACGCCGGATTCCAGGGCCGCCTGCTCGCCCGCGAGCTTCGAGGCGCCGTAGACGGAGCGGGGTGCGGTGGGATCGTCCTCCTGGTAGGGAGTCCGCTTCGATCCGTCGAAGACGTAGTCGCTGCTCACGTACACCAGCACGGCCCCGCGCTCGCGGGCCAGCGCGGCCACGTTCCGGGTGCCGTCCCGGTTCACCGCCATCGCCAGCTCCGGCTGGGCTTCGGCGCCGTCCACGTTGGTGTAGGCCGCGGCGTGGATGACCGCCTCGAAGTCCAGGCCGCGCCCCGCGGCGCGGACCGCGCCCTCGTCGGTGATGTCGGCCTCCTCGCGCCCCCAGAGATACAGCGTGTTCCCCGCCCCCAGCCGCTCGCGCAGGGCTTGGCCCAGGATTCCGTTCGCCCCCGTGACTAGGATGCGCACGCGCTAGATCACGTCGACCAGGCTGGAGTCGCCGACCATGAAGCGATAGGCGGTCGGCTTGAGCTGGGAGCGCTGGATCCGAACTTCCTTGCCGATCAGCGACGCTTCGATCCGCACAGGGATATCCTGGATGCGGCAGCGCTCCAGCACGATCGAGTGCTCGATCTCGCTGTTCCGCAAGACGACGTCGTCGTAGAGCGCCGTGAAGGGTCCGACGTAGGAATTCTCGATGAGGCAGCGCGCTCCCACGATCAGCGGCCCGCGAAGGAGCGAGTTCTTGATCAGGCTCCCCTCCCCCACGATCACCTCTCCCTCGATCTTCGACTCCTTGTCCACCTCGCCGCGCAGGTGGCGCTTGGCCCGGGAGAGAACCATGCGGTTCGCCTCGAGCATGTCCTCCAGCTTCCCCGTGTCCTTCCACCAGCCGGTGATGACGTGGTGCCGGACGGTCTTCCCGGTGTCGATCAGGTGCTGGATGGCGTCGGTGATTTCCAGCTCGTTCCGGAACGATGGGCGGATCGCGTCCACGGCTTCGAAGATCGTGCTGTCGAACATGTAGACACCGACCAGCGCCAGGTCGGACTTCGGCAGCTTCGGCTTTTCGACCAGGCGGACCACGTGGTCCCCGTCCAGCTCGGCCACGCCGAACTCCTCGGGATGCGGCACGCGCGCGAGGAGGATCTCGCTGTTGGGTTTCTCACGCCGGAACTCGTCGACCAGCTCGCGGATGCCGTCCAGGATCAGGTTGTCGCCCAGGAACATGACGAAGCTGTCGCCGGCCATGTAGTCGCGCGAGATCTTCACCGCGTGGGCCAGGCCCAGCGGTTGCTCCTGCCTGAGGTACGTGGCGCGGATGCCGAACGCGGCTCCGTCCTTGACCGCGGCCCGGATCTCCGACTCCGTGTCGCCGACCACGATCGCCACGTCGGTGATCCCGGCATCGCGGATGGCCTCGAGCACGTAGAAGAGGATGGGCTTGTTCGCCACGGGGATGAGCTGCTTCGCGCCCGTGTGCGTGAGGGGCCGGAGCCGGGTGCCCTTCCCGCCGGAGAGGACGAGGGCCTTCATGCCGCCGAGGGCCTCATGCCGTGGGCGAGCCCGCTCCCTTGAGCCGCTCGGCCGCGTAGGCGGCGCCGCGCTCGAGCACCTCGTCGACGCGCGCGGCGTCCTTGGCACCCGCCAGGGCCGAATCCTTCTTCCCGCCTCCCTTGCCGCCCACCACCGAGACCGCGTCCCGCACCCACTGGTCGGCCGGGAGCCGGTCGGTCGCCTGGGGCCCCACCACCGCGAGCACCGAGAGCTTCCCGTCGATGACGGCGGCGAGGAGGGCCCCTCCGGCCGGGAGGGCCTGGCGCACCACGTCGCCCGCCTGGCGCAATTCGTCCACGCTCCCCGCCTCGACCTGCGCCGTGATCACCGACTCGCCGCGGCTCTTCGCTCCCTGGACCAGAGCGCGCACCCTCTCGCCCAAGGCCTCGCGGCTCCCCTTCGAGGCCGAGTCCCTAAGCGCCTTCGCCTCCTCCTGCATCTGGCGCACGCGCTCGGCCAGCCGCTCGCGCGGCGTGCCCAGCTTGAGCGCCATCTCGCGCAGCAACGCCCGGTCTTCGTCGGCGCGCTGATACGCGAGGGCCCCGGTGACCGCCTCGATCCGGCGCACCCCCGACGCGACGGCCGCCTCGGCCTCGATCCGGAGATACCCGATCTCCCCCGTGCGGCCCACGTGGCAGCCGCCGCACAATTCCCGGCTGTACGCGCCCACCGTCACCTGACGCACGCGCTCGCCGTACTTCTCCCCGAAGAGCGCCATCGCGCCCTTCTCCTGCGCTTCCTTGAGCGACGTGACCTCGGTCACGACCGGCAGGTCCTCGAGGATCTTCTGGTTCACCTCGATCTCGACGGCGTGTAGGTCCTGGGGCGTGAGCGCCTTCCCATACGTGAAGTCGAAGCGGAGCCTGTCCGGCGCGACCAGCGATCCCGCCTGTTTGAGATTGGCGCCGAAGCGGGCGCGCAGGGCCGCGTGGAGGAGATGCGTCGCGGTGTGGTTCCGCTGGATCGCGGCCCGCCGCGGCGCGTCCACCGTGGCGCGGTACGGGCCTAAGTGCGGCGTCCCCTCCGCCACCTCGGCCCGGTGCACGGTCGAGTCGGCGTCCTTCACCGTGTCGACGACGCGCAGCCGCGAGGGCGCGGCGCCGGGCATGGCTTCCAGCCACCCCGTGTCGCCCACCTCGCCGCCCCCTTCTGCGTAGAACGGGGTCGTGTCGAGGGTGAATTCCACCTCGCGCGGTCCGCTCCCTTCCGACGGAAGCTCGCGCAATCCGCGGATCGCGACCCCCTCGACGGTGAGCCGGTCGTAGCCGACGAAGCGCGAGTGGTCGCCCTTCGACAGCATTGTCCACGGGCCAGCCGCTTGGCGGCGCGTCTCGAACCGGCCCGCCTTCCGGGCGCGGTCGCGCTGCTCCTCCATCGCCGCTTCGTAGGCGGGGACGTCGACTTCCAGGCCGCGCTCCTTCGCCATCTCCGACGTCAGGTCGATTGGAAAGCCGAACGTGTCGTAGAGCGTGAAGGCCACGGCGCCGGGGAAGACGCGCGTGCCGCTCTTCACCAGCGATTCAGCCGTCTCCTCGAAGCGACCCATCCCGCTCTCGAGTGTCTCGGCGAACCGCGACTCCTCCTCGTGGATCGCCTCCGCCACCGCCTTCTGCTCGTGCTCCAGATACGCATACTCCTCATAGGCCATCATCTGATCCACCACGGCGGGCACAAGACGCGAGAGGAATGGTCCCTGGATCTCGAGGTCGCGTCCGAACCGCGCCGCCCGGCGGAGCAATCGCCGGACCACGTAGCCGCGCCCCTCGTTGGAAGGTCGCACGCCCTCGGCGAAGGTGAAGACCAGCGCGCGCACGTGGTCGGTGATGACGCGCGACGCGCGCTTCCCGCGATCTCCCTGCGCGGCCTTGGGCGTGCCCATCCGCTTCACCTGGTCGGCGATGGGGCGGAGGAGGTCGATGTCGTAGATCGAGGGTGCGCCCTGGAGGATCATGGCGAGCCGCTCCAGCCCCATGCCGGTGTCGATGCCGCGGTTCGGGAGCGGCTTCCGCGTTCCATCGGGAGCCTGGTCGTACTGCGGAAAGACGAGGTTGTAGAACTCGAGGTAGCGCTCGCACTCGCAGCCGGGCGCGCAGCTCGCGCGTCCGCACCCTACGCCCGCACCCTGGTCCCAGTAGATCTCGGAGCAGGGGCCGCACGGCCCCGAGCCGCCGGCCGGCCCCCAGAAGTTGTCCTTCTCCCCCAGGCGGGTCACGCGGCCCGCGCCCAGCTGGATGTGGCGCGCCCAGATGTCGAACGCCTCGTCGTCCTCGCGGAAGACGCTGGGATAGAGCCGGTCCGGCGCCATCCCCAGCACGCCCGTCACCAGCTCCCACGCCCACTCGATCGCCTCCTTCTTGAAGTAGTCGCCGAAAGAGAAATTGCCCAACATCTCGAAGAGGGTGGCGTGGCGCACCGTCAGTCCGATGTTCTCGATGTCGGTGAGCCGGAGGCAGCGCTGCACCGTGACCGCGCGCCGGACGGGCGGGGTCATCGGCGAGGCGTAGTAGGACTTGAACGGGACCATGCCGGCCGAGGTGAAGAGGAGCGTGGGATCGTCCAGCGGCACGAGCGGGGCCATCGGTAGATGCGGATGGCCCCGGTCCTTGTAGAAGCTCAGGAAGGTCTGGCGAAGCTCGTTTGTGGTTGGCGCCATCGAGCGGTCATGACTCCCCGTTTACGTCGTCGTTCACGAGATCCCGGATGGTGTCCCAGGAAAAGCCGCGGCGCAAGAGCGCCGCTTCAAGCAGGCGGCGGCGCTCGTCCGCGTCGCGCCGGGCGAGGCGGCGGCGAACCTGGCCGGCGGCCGCCTCGGCGCGTCCCACCTCGGTCTGGAGGGACGCCTCGGCCAGATCCGGGTCCGCGCGGATCGCGTCCTCCGCGGATTGGACCAGGGGCCGCGGCAGTCCCCGCGTGGCGAGCTTCGTCTGGAGCAGCCGGATCCCCTGCGGCTTCCGGAGCAGCTCGTTCCGCACGAACCATCCCAGATAGGCGCGATCGTCCAGAAGCGAGACGCGGCGGAGCCGCTCCACAGCGCGCTCCACCGCGTCCGGGACGTACCCGCGCCCGATCAGCCGGTCCACGACCTCCCGTTCGGTGCGGGGGCCGCTGGCCAGAAACCGGAGCGCCGCTTCCTTGGCCGCTTCATCCGACGCCGCCTTTTCGGGCGGAATCGGCTTCCCCATGGCTTAGATCCGGACTCGGCGCTCGCCCGCGGAACGCGCCTCGGCCGCGACCACCTCGGGCTCGGCGCCGTCGGCCGCCGCGGAGCGCGTCAGGCCCAGCGCCTCGCGGAGCTTCACCGTCAGCTCGGCGAACGCGTCCGGGTGCTCCTTCAGCCAGAGCCGCGCGTTCTCGCGGCCTTGCCCGATCCGCTCCTCGCCGTAGCTGAACCACGTGCCGCTCTTCACGACCAGGTTCCGCTCGCTCGCCAGGTCGAGCACTTCTCCCTCGCGGGAGATCCCCTCGTTGTAAAGAATGTCGAACTCGGCTTCCTTGAAGGGGGCGGCGACCTTGTTCTTCACCACCTTCACCTTCACGTGATTGCCGATGACGGCCTCGCCGTCCTTGATCGAGCCGATGCGGCGGATGTCCAGGCGGATCGACGCGTAGAACTTGAGCGCGCGCCCGCCGGTCGTGGTCTCTGGATTCCCGAACATCACGCCGATCTGCATGCGGATCTGGTTGATGAAGATGACCGTGGTCCGCGACTTGGAGATGGTGCCGGTCAGCTTCCGGAGCGCCTGCGACATCAGCCGCGCCTGGAGACCCATGTGCGAGTCGCCCATCTCGCCTTCGATCTCGGCCTTGGGAACCAGCGCCGCCACCGAGTCGATCACGATCACGTCGACCGCGCCGCTCCGCACCAGGTGCTCGGCGATCTCCAGCGCTTCCTCGCCCGTGTCGGGCTGCGACACGTGGAGGACGTCGATGTCCACGCCGAGGCGCTTCGCGTAGGAGGCGTCCAGGGCGTGCTCGGCGTCGATGAAGACCGCGTTCCCGCCCGTCTTCTGGGCCTGCGCGATGATGCTCAGGGCCAGCGTGGTCTTGCCCGAGGACTCGGGGCCGTAGACCTCGATCACCCGGCCGCGCGGAATCCCGCCGATCCCGAGCGCCGCGTCCAGGGCCAGCGATCCCGTCGGGATCGTCTCCACCTGGACCCGGGCCGAATCCGAGCCCAGCTTCATGATCGCCCCTTTCCCGAACTGCCGCTCGATCTGCTGCACGGCCAGCTCCAGGGCCTTCGTCCGTTCCTTGCTCATCTCCCGAATCGACTCCTTGCCCACTTCCCGACCGGTCACGTTGCCTGCCATGTGCACTCCCCCTGAGTCTGGTATCGGCGATCCTTCCGGGATCGCCTGGTTCGGGTCGGGGCGAATTGTCGTTTTTGATTTGGCGCGCGGGCGTCTCCGCGGCCGTTCACGGGACCGGCTCGAGGAGGCGTAGTTCCTCTAAAACATTATACCTGGCACCACTCGGGTGGAGATCACTTTTCATGACGGCCAGGCGGCGGAGGGGCTCCGTGGGCGGCGGCTGGGCCAAGGACGCCGCAGCGGCTTCGTCCAGTCCGCGCGCGCCGTCCTTGGCCCGCGCCAGGGTCAGGTGCGCCCGGAACGGCTTGTCTGGGCGCCCGAATCCGTCCCGCTCCAATCCCTGATTCACCGCGTCGGCCACCGCCTCCACCTCTTTCTCCCCCTTCGAGAGTCCCACCCAGAGCACCCGCGGCCGGTCCATGCGCGGAAACGCGCCCAGATGCCCGGGCCGCGCGACGGGCGCCGAGAGTCCCGCGGCGGAGCGGCGCACCGACTCGCGCGCGCGGGCCACGCCGGCGTCGTCCAGGTCTCCCAGGAAGCGGACGGTGACGTGCACGTTCTCCGGCTTGACCCACGAGAAGCCCGGGGTCGTCGCCTTGAGCGCCCGCGCGACCTCGGTCAGGTAGGCGACCCACGGGTCGGGGATCAGGAGCGCGACGAAGGTGCGGGTCACGCCGTCGCATGCGCCACGTGGCGGCGGACCAGGTCCAGCGCCAGCGCGACGGAGCGGGTCACGACCTCCTCCCGTGCGCCGGTGATCTGGTGGCGAACCGCGTGGACCCCTTCCGCGGTGGCCAGTCCCAGATAGACCAGCCCCACGGGCTTCTGCGCGGATCCGCCGTCGGGCCCGGCGATGCCGGTGCTGGAGACGGCGATGTCGGCGCTGAATCGCGCCCGGGCGCCCGCGGCCATTTCGCGCGCCACCTCCTCGCTGACCGCGCCGTGGCGCGCGAGGGTCGCGCCCGCCACGTCCAGGAGCGCCGCTTTCGCGCTGTTCGCGTAGGCCGTGACGCCGCCCAGGAAGTAGCGGGACGCGCCGGGAGTCGCCGTGAGCGTGGCCCCGATGGCCCCCGCGGTGAAGGACTCGGCGGTGGCGATGGTGCGCTTCTGCTCGGCCAGCATGCCTCCGAGGACGTCGGCGAGGGTGTCCCGCCCGAAGCCGTAGACCGCGTCCCCCGCGGCCTCGACGACGCGCCGCTCGATGCGGCGCAGGGCCTCCGCCGCCCACGAGCTGTCCAGCGCGAGCACGGTCAAGGTCACGTCCAGCCCGTAGGAGTGCGGGAGGTAGCCGATCATGACGTCGGGGGCTTCCGACTCGATCCCCGCCAGCCGCTCCGCCAGCACCGACTCCGAGAGGCCGATCGTCCGGATCACGTGCCGCGAGATCCACGGGCCCGCGGCGGCCGCCTTGATGAACGGCATCACGTACTGCGTCAGCATCGTCTCGGCTTCCGCGGGCACCCCGGGGAGGACGAAGTACTCCGTCTCCTGGTGCTCGAAGTGAAACCCCGGCGCCGTACCGCGCGGGTTTTCGATCACCTTGGCGCCGCGCGGGATCAACGCCTGCGACTCGTTGATCGCGGGCATGTCGATGCCGCGCCCCTTGAAGCGCGCGCGAATGTGGGCCAGCACGGACTCGTCCAGCACCAGCCGCCGCCGGAACACCGTGGCGATCACCTTGCGCGTCAGGTCGTCGGGCGTGGGACCCAGGCCGCCGGTGGTGACCACGAAGCGCGAGCGGTGCCCCGCGGCGCGGAACGCCTCGGAGAGGCGCCCGGTGTCGTCTCCCACCGTGGTCTGGTAGATGACCTCGACGCCGATCTCGGCCAGCCGCTCCAGAATCCGGTCGGCGTTGGTGTTCCGGACCAGCCCGTGCAACAGCTCGGTCCCGATGGTGATGATCTCGGCGCTCACGCGATCCACCCTACCGCGACGAGCAGGCGGAGCACCAGATTCACGGCGATTCCCGCGAGGAGATCGTCCACGACGACCCCCGTGCCGCCGGGCAACCGCTGGCTCTGGCGGATCGGAAACGGCTTCACGATGTCGAAGAAGCGGAAGAGGACGAAGGCCGCGCCCAGGAGGAGCGCCGGGGAGGGCGCGTTCAGCCGGGCGATCCCCCACACCGAGACCAGCATTCCCACGACCTCGTCCACCACGATGGGATGCGCGTCGGTGCCCAGGTCGCGCTCGGCGTCGCCGCTGGACCAGATCGCGAGGGGGACCAGGAGCACGGTGGCGATCCCCAGCGGGAGAGGCAGGAGCGCGGACGGGACAAGCGCGGCGAGGGCGAAGAGGACGAGGGCGACGACGAGGGAGGCGGCGGTGGCCGGCGCGAAGGGCGTCCACCCGATGCCGAACCCGGTCGCCAGGAAGACCGCGGGGCGCCGCATGCGTTGGCTACCCCAGCGTCTTCAGCACCAGCTTGCAGGCGACCTTGAGCGTGTCGAACACACCCGAGCCCCGGAGCGCGACGGCCTCGAAGTAGGGCGCCTGGTTCGGATTCAACTCCTTCTCCAAGTCCGGGACGGAGACCACCCGCGGCAGGTCCCGCTTGTTGTACTGCAGGACCATCGGGATCTTCTCGGTGGCAAGCCCGTGCTCGGAGAGGTTGTCATGCATGTTCATCAGGCTCTCGACGTTCGCGTCGAAGCGGTCGATCTGCGAGTCGGCGACGAAGACGATGCCGTCCACTCCCTTCAAGATCAGCTTCCGGCTGGCGTTGTAGTAGACCTGGCCGGGCACAGTGTACAGGTGGAAGCGGGTGCGGAATCCGCGGATCTGCCCCAATTCGAGCGGGAGGAAATCGAAGAAGAGAGTGCGGTCCATCTCGGTGGCCAGGGAGATCATCTTCCCACGCGTCTCCTGGGGCACCCGGGAATAGATGTGCTGGAGATTGGTGGTCTTACCGCAAAGGCCCGGACCGTAGTAAACGATCTTGCAGTTGATTTCCCGGGACGAATAGTTGATCAGGGACACGAAGCGTCGGCGCTCCTCAGTCTTTGAACAGGCTGTCGATCTCGCTTTCTGCCTCGGTCTGGAAATCCGCGCCCAGGTTGGTCGTCAGGGCGTCCTCGTTCTTGTACGAGAGCTTGTTGAACAGCCGGTTCAGCACCACGATCAGCTCGTCGGTCGCGCGCCGGGCCTTCAGCCGCACCAGCCCCAGCGACGTCTTCTTGTCGAAAAGCACCACGAGGATCACGCGGTTGGCGATCATCGAGAGATACAGGCTCTCGTTCGCCCCCTGGTGGACCAACGTCGCAAAGTCCTTCTCGCCCACCATCTCCGCCAACTGCGCGTTCGCCGCGAAGTCCGCGGCCGCCAGCGAGGAGAATGAGGTGACGTCGAATCCGGGGGGTTCGCCGATCGAATTGATGAGCTGACCGGTTTTGTCGATCAGCATGACGCTGCGCGAGCTGGCACTGCGCATCAGCGTCTGGAGGATTTGATTGATCGACCAGAAATCTTCCTCAAAGAGCGCCCAATTACCCTTGACCATCGTCCTGGCTCCTTGGACACAGGGCCTTAGCGACGTGGTACTAATCGGCCGCACGCACGCAAAGGAAGGGTGCCCTTCCTCTCCCTCGCGAGCTGATGCGCGCCGCCGATTCCCCCACACCCATCCATGACGCGACCTGGGTCGCGCTCGCCTTTTCGAGGATTGGGCGGAACGTAGCACGTTCCGGGGGGTGGTCAAGGGGAAAGTGCTGGAAAAATGGAGACTTAGATTTCCTTCCGACCCACCAGGGCGCGGGCCAGGGTGACCTGATCGGAGAACTCGAGGTCCGAACCCATCGGCACTCCGCGGGCGATGCGGGTCACCTTGAGATTGGCGATCGGCTGGAGGAGCCGGGCGATGTAGAGGGCGGTCGCCTCTCCCTGCGCGGTGGGATTGGTCGCGACAATCACCTCGCGCACCTCCCCCTCCTTCACGCGGCGCATCATCTCGGTCAGCCGGAGCTGGTCGGGGCCGATGCCGTCCACCGGCGAGAGCGCGCCCTTCAGCACGTGGTAATGGCCGCGGAACTCCCCCGTGCGCTCCAGCGCCAGCACGTCCATCGGCTGCTCCACCACGCACAAAAGCGCCGGGTCGCGCCGCGTGTCGGCGCACAGGGCGCAGGGTTGGGTCTCGGTCACGTTGCCGCAGATCTCGCAGTCGGTGACCTTCGATTTGAGGTCTAGGATGGCCTGGGCCAGGCGGCTCGCGTCGCCGTCGGCGGTGCGGAGGATGTAGAACGCGATCCGCTGCGCCGATTTCCGGCCCAGCCCCGGAAGTCGGGTCAGCTCGGTGATGAGGGTCTCGAGGAGCGCGGAGGAATACTGCATCGGCGGATGCTAGAGGAGTCCCGGCGGCAGGCCCATGCCTCCCGTGACGCGGCTCATCTCCTCCTCGATCATCTTGGTCACCTTGGACCGCGCGTCGCGGAACGCGGCCAGCACCAGGTCCTCGAGGAGGTCGGCCTCCTCGGCCTTGACGACGCCGGGATCGATGGCGATCGCGGTCACCTCCTGGGCGCCGTTCATGGTCACCTTCACCTTGCCGCCGCCCGCGGTGCCGACCAGCTCCTTGGTCTTCAGCTCCTCCTGGACCTGGGTCACCTTGGCCTGGAGGGCCTGGGCCTTCTTCAGCATCGACTGGATATTCACGCGAGTCCTCTCCCTGAAGCACCCGCTTCGCCGCCCAGGTCCAGGATCTCCCCGTCGAAGATCTCCACGATGCGCTGGACGATCGACGGCGCCGCCGGCTCGGCGGGTGCGTGCGGCGCGGTCGCGTCGGCGGCGGCGGCGTCCGAAAGGAGGTCCTCGCGCACGCGGGCGGCCGCGGCCGCGGCGGTGGCCGTGGCGGTGGCGCCGAACGTGTCGCCGATCACGCAGGCGAGGGTCGCGCCCCGGCCGAACTGGCTCTCGAATTCCTGGTTCAAGATCTCCCGATTCTCCTTCATCTCGAGCATGGCCCTGTGGAACGAGTGCTCGGGGGTCAGCGCCACGCGGACCGCCGTCCCCGAGAGGCCGAGGAACGCCCCCTCTTCGAGGCACGTCCCCAGGAGAAGTTTACGCTCTTTCACGCGGTTCACCGCCCGCTTCCAGCGCTCGAAGTCGTCGGCGGGTACGGGCGCGGCCGCCTCCGCGGCGGGCGCGATCGCGGGGACCGCGACGGGGGTCGCCTCCACGGCAGGCGAGGCGGCCACGAAGGGCGGGACCCCCGCGGACGCCGGGGCTTCCGCGGCGCGCGACTCGGCGCGCGTGTCGGGCAGCGGCTTCGCCCGCTCCGCGGCGCGCGGCTCGGCGGCGCGCGGCTCTGCGGCGCGCGGCTCTGCGGCGCGCCCCCCCGCCCGCTCCGCGGCCCGCCCCGCGGCCGGAGGCGGAGGCGCTCCCCCGCTCAGCCGCGTCTCCAGCGAATCCAGCCGGTGGAGCAGATCGTCGATGGACCGCGCCGACGGCAGCGTGCACAGCTCCAGCAGGGCGACCTCGAGGAGCGCCCGCGGGGTCTCCGCGCGGCGGAGCGCTCCGCGGGACTCCAGCACCAAGGCGAGCATCGCGGCCAGATCGTTGGCGTGGAATTTCGAGGCCTGGGCGGCGTAGCGCTCACGGTCGGAGGGCGCCGCGTCGATCAGCTTCTCAAGGGAGCGGTCCACCGCGATCAGCATGAGCTGGCGGAGGTGGTGGGCCAGCCCGTCCGCGATCTCCTCCACGTCCATGCCGCCGTCGTACAGCCGGTCCAGAGTCTCCAGCGCCCGCTTCGGGCTGCGCGCGGCGATCGCCTCGCCCAGGTCGAAGAAGGGGTCCAGGCCGCCCAGCCCCAGCGCCTGCGCCACCGCGTCCGCGGTCACCCCTTCGGGCGACACCGAAAGCGCCTGGTCCAGGCGCGAGAGCGCGTCCCGCACCGAGCCTTCGGAAGCGCGCGCGATGAGCGCGGCCGCCTCGTCGTCCAGGCGCACCTTCTCCGCAGCGGCGATCCGCTTCAGGTGCTCGATCAGCTCCTCGCTCCGCAGCCGCCGGAACTCGAACACCTGGCAGCGGGAGGCGATCGTGTCGGGCACATCCAGCGGCTCGGTGGTGGCGAAGACGAAGCGCACGTGGGGAGGCGGCTCTTCCAGCGTCTTCAGGAGGGCGTTCCACGCGAAATCGGTGAGCTGATGGGCCTCGTCGATGATGTAGACCTTGGATTTTCCACCGGACGGCGCGTACTTCACATTCTCGCGCAGGTTCCGGATCTCCTCGATACCGCGATTCGAGGCGCCGTCGATCTCGAGCACGTCGAGGGAATTCCCGGCCGTGATGGCGAGGCAGGAGGAGCAGATGTTGCAGGGCTCGGACTCGCCGTCCTTCCGGATCTCGCAGTTCAACGCCTTGGCCAGGAGACGCGCGGTGGTCGTCTTGCCGCTGCCGCGCGGGCCGGAGAAGAGGTACGCGTGCGCGACGCGGTTTCCGGCGACGGCGCGCTCGAGGGTGTTGCGGATGGGGTCCTGGCCCACGAGATCGGCGAAGCGCTGCGGGCGGTACTTGCGAGCCAGCGCCAGATGGGTCACCGGAAGCTCCTCATGTCCCGCCGGCGTCCTGGGGGGGAAAACGGCCCCCCCAGTCCCGGCTCGGGTCAGTTTGATCCGCGGCACATCCAGTCGATCACCGACCGCTGCTACCTTCCGGTCCTGGCGGGGTTAAGTGACGCTCGATTGCGCGGGAACTGACCGTCAACACCGGGCCACGAGGAGGCCAGATCCCAAACTAAGTGGTGGAGATGACCGGGATCGAACCGGTGACCTCCTCGTTGCGAACGAGGCGCTCTCCCAACTGAGCTACATCCCCACGATTTGGCCCGCTATCCTGCCTTACGACCTGCGATATGGCGGAGAGAGAGGGATTCGAACCCTCGAAGCACTTTCATGCTTACACGGTTTCCAACCGTGCTCCTTCAGCCACTCGGACACCTCTCCGGGGAGCTTGGATCGGGCGCAAGCGTGCTGCCTTGCGCGACGGGCCTCAAAAATGGCGGAGAGAGAGGGATTCGAACCCTCGATACGGTTACCCGTATAGCGGTTTTCGAGACCGCCCGATTCAGCCACTCTCGCATCTCTCCGCGGGGGAGGATACGCGAGTTACAAACCGTTTTCCAGGCGGTTGTTGGCCACCGGACGGCGCTTTTTGAAGAACTGCGCGAGCAGCGCTCCGCACTCCTCCGCGAGCACGCCCGACACCACTTCGACCCGATGATTCAGCCTGAGATCCTGGGGCACCATGGCCAGCGAGCCGCACGCGCCTGCCTTGGGGTCCCGGGCGCCGTAGACCAGGCGCGACAGCCGGGCCAGGACCGCGGCGCCGGCGCACATGTGGCAGGGCTCGAGAGTGACGTAGAGGGTGGCGTCGTCCAGCCGCCACGACTTGAGGGCCTGGGACGCCGCGCCGATGGCGATGATCTCGGCGTGGGCGGTGGGATCCTGCGTGGCCTCCACCCGGTTCCGTCCGCGGCCGATGACGCGTCCCCGGAAGACGACGACCGCGCCCACCGGGACCTCGCCGTCGTCCTCGGCCGCGCGCGCCTCGGCGAGGGCAGCCTCGAGAAAGCGCTCGTCCTCGGCGCTCACGTCCGGCACGTCGCCCGGCCTACCAGCGCGGAAACTTCTTGAAGGCGTCGCGGATGAGATCCCCGGCGACCGCCTCGAACCGCGGCGGAGCGTTGTCCGACTTCCGCTGGATCACGCCCGTCTCGTCGTAGTTCACGTTCGCGCTGGAAGGGTCCAGCTCGGCGGAGAAGCGCTGCTCGCGCGGGTTCTTCGACCACAGGAGCGCTTTCGTGCGCGGGTCGAAGAGGGCGAAGGAGAGCCCGACCGTGGTGTTCGACTGCCCGGCGCCCACGACTGGGACACGGTGGTTCTCCCACTCGTTGACCTTGACCAGGAGTATGGCGTCCACCATGAGCAGCGAGTCCAGTCCGGCGATCGCGGTGGAATCGAGCGAGCGGTCCTTGCCCCAGCGATCGTTGAGCAGGTCGATGCGCGCCGTCGCCTCCCGGTCGGAGAGGAGGCGCTCCACGTCGGCGGGGTGGAGGAAGGTGGCCCGCGCCGGGTCCACGGTCTTCAGCTGATCGCGCATGAGGTCTTCCATGATCCTGGTTGCCCCCACCTCATCCGTGGCGTTGACGAACGGGAAGATGGCGACACGAATGCTCGGCCCGTACTTCTCCTCCTCCTTCTTCCCCTTCTCCTTCTCCTTGTCCTTGGCCGCGGACACGGCGGGGAGAGTGAGGAGCGATGCCAGGAGCAGGGCCATCGTCAGAGCGAGGTGAGCGGAGCGTCGTCTCATGGCTTCTTCCTTCGTCCAGGTGATACCGGCACGGCGCGTGAAACAGGCGGGTACATGGCGGGCCCAGGAGGATTTGAACCCCCAACCTTCTGATCCGTAGTCAGACACTCTATCCAGTTGAGCTATGGGCCCGCGCTCTTCGGCACTCCGAAAATGGCGGAGAGGAGAGGATTCGAACCTCCGGACCGGTTTTACCCAGTCAACCGCTTAGCAGGCGGCTGCCTTCAGCCACTCGGCCACCTCTCCCCCAAGCTGTCCTCGGTCCAGGAGCTACGGTGATCGTAGCGGCGCCGGGCGCGTGGGTCAAGGCGCGCCGCGGCTTAGCCCGTCCCGGGGGCCGGACGCGGCACGTTGGCCAGGTCGCGGGCAGGCTCCACGTGGATCGTCACTTCGATGATCTGCGGGAACCGCTTCTGCACGTCTTCCTTCACGCCGTGGGCCAGGGCGTGGCTCTCGCGGACGGTCATCTCCGGGTGCACCTCCAGGTGCATGTCCGCCACAAAGTAGAGACCCATCTTCCGCATCAGAAGTTTCTCGATTCGGTACACCCCATCCCGGGCCTCGGCGACCCGGGTCGTCTCGGCGACCAGATCCGACGCCGGGCTCTGGTCCATCAACTCCTCCACGGCGGGCCGGAGCAGACGCCAGCCCGTGACGATGATGATGGCGCTGGCGAAGAGCGCGGCCCACGCGTCGGCGGTCTCCCAGCCGGGGCCGCCGACGAGCGAGATCGAGATCCCGATGGCGGCGGCCAACGAAGTGATGGCGTCGCTCCGGTGATGCCAGGCGTCGGAGCGAACCGCGCGGCTTCCCGTCTCGTTCCCCACCCGGTTCACGAAACGGAACAGGAACTCCTTCACCGCCACCACGCCCAGCACGACGGCCAGGGTGAAGGCGCGGGGAGCGCGGTGCGGGGTGGAGATTTCGCGCGCCGCCTGGAAGGCGATGCCCATCCCCGCGGCCAGAAGAAGCACCGCCACGAACGCCGCGGCCAAGGGCTCCGCCTTGCCGTGGCCATAGGGGTGGTTCTGGTCGGGCGGGCGGCTCGCGATCTTGAGCCCGCGCCACACGACGATCGATCCGACCACGTCGCCCAGCGACTCGGTGGCGTCGGCGATCAGAGCGTAGGAGGTTCCGAGGATGCCGGCCAGGAGCTTCACCGTGGCGAGGATCAGGTTCACGACCAGCCCGACCAGGCTGGAGCGCATTCCCTTCTGGTACACGCCGCTCTGTTCCAGCAGTTCCGTGGCGGGTTTCATGGCCGGCAGTCTACCAAGAGTCAGCTGCGCGCGGCCGCGTCAGCCGCTCTTCCGCACCTCGAGGGTCACGGAGCCGGTCGCGCCCTCCAGAACCACCGTGATCTTCCACGGTCCCGGCGTGCCCTCGCCGGTGAGGAACGAGCCCAGCTCGCGCAGGCTCTTCGAGTGGACCACGTGGCCCGCGGGGTTCCGAATCTCGACCGAGCCGTTGCCCTCTTTCACGCTGGACGCCTGCCGGACCTGCGCCTTGGTCCCCATGTTGGTCCAGGTGAAAGTCTTCCGGTTCGAGAAATTCTGGAGCGTGCCGTAGTGCAGCTCGAAGACGTCGGGCTGGTTCATCACCGTGAAGTCGCGGGCCATTTCGTGGGTCGCCGCGCAGCCCCCCAACAGGAGCACGATCGCCCCGATCAGCAGCGCCGTCGCGACCGCGGTGACGAGTCTCATGAGAGGCTGTCCGCCTTGGACACCCGGTCGATCTTCGCCGAGTAGATGTGCCATGTGCGCTGTGCGGGTTTCGCCCCCGTCACGACGCTGAACCGAAGCGTGTAGGTGCCCGCGTACTCCTCCTGGGCGCCGCCACGCTTGCGGGAGGTGATCCGCACCGGAACCGTGATGTACCGCGATCCGGCGGCGCCTTCGATGGGGCTGGGCGGCCCGGTCGTCACCTCGACATGATCCGTCTGCGCGTAGCCGTTCAGGAAGGCGACGAACGTCTTGCCGCTCGCCTTCCCTCCATCGTCCCAGTTGTTGTACGCGTCCTGGAAGCGCCGGGCGTTGATCGCCTCGTAGTGCGCGCGGATCACCTCGACAGCGCCCTCGGGGGTCTGCTTGGGCGCGGGCTGGCAGGCCGCCAGGGTTGCGAGCAGCCCGAGCGCGGCGGTCAGCAGCGGGCCTCGGATCGAATGGATGCGCTGGCGAGTCATGGGCGGGGAGTGTATCAGGCCTTCCCCCGCAGCGCGTCAAGGCTCCACGGACCGGCGCCGGCGGCCGAGAAGTAGAGCCAGACCAGGCTGTAGAGGGCGGCCGGGGTGCCTCCGCTGATCCCGGGCCAGAAGCTCTGCGGGTAGTGGAACTGGAAGTACGCCACCGCCATTTCGCCGGAGAGGAGAAACGCGACCGGGCGCGTGAAGAGGCCAAGGAGGAGCAGTCCTCCGCCGAACACCTCGAGCACGCCCCCGACCCCCGCCTGGGACATCAGTGACACCGTGCCCCCGTGCGGCGGTACACCCGCCGGGAACGCGAAGACCTTCATCGTGCCGAACGTCATGAAGATGAATGCGGCGGTGATGCGGAGCACGCTCAGCAATTGCGGGGCCCAGCTTCTCCACCTGGCGGCAATGGTCACGGTTCCTCCTGGTTGGGTCATCCGCGTGCGCACGCGGCGGCGCGTCCGAGGAGCAGCTCGCGCTCGCGCGCGTTGCGCGTGAGCGATGCCGCGCGTTCGAACTCCGCGCGGGCTTCGTCGAAGCGGCCCAGCTTGCCCAGGAGGTCACCGCGCACGCTGGGCAAGAGGTGATAGTCGCGGAGCGACGGCTCCCCGGTCAGCGCGTCCACCAGCGCGAGGCCCGCCAGGGGACCCGAGGCCATCGCCACAGCGACCGCGCGGTTCAGCTCCACGACCGGAGACGGAGCCGCCAGGGCCAGCTCGGCGTACAGCCCCGCGATGCGCGCCCAGTCCGTCTCCGCGGCCGCCCGGGCCCGCCCGTGGCAAGCGGCGATGGCCGCCTGCAGCGCGTACGGACCCCGCGATCCGCCCAGCTTCTCGGCGCGCTCCAGCGCGGCGAGACCGCGGCGGATGAGAATGTGATCCCACCGCCCGCGGTCCTGGTCCAGCAAGAGGACCGGCTCCCCCGACGGCCCGACGCGCGCGCCCACGCGCGACGCCTGAATCTCCATCAGCGCGACCAGGCCATGAACCTCGGGCTCTTGGGGCGCCAGCTCGGCCAGGATGCGCCCCAGCCGGAGCGCATCCTCGCACAGGGCCGGCCGCATCCAGTCGTCGCCGGCGGTCGCGGCGTAGCCCTCGTTGAAAATGAGGTAGATGACCTCGAGCACCGACTTGAGGCGCGCGGCAAGCTCGGCCCCGCGCGGCACCGCGAAGGGGACGCGCGCCTCGGTCAGGGTCCGCTTCGCGCGGACGATGCGCTGCGCGATCGTCGGCTCGGGGACCAGGAACGCCCGCGCGATCTCATCGGTCGTCAGCCCGCCGAGCAGGCGAAGGGTGAGCGCGGCGCGGGCCTCGGTGGAGAGGATCGGGTGACAGGCGATGAACACCAGGCGCAGGAGATCGTCGCCGATGTCGTCGTCCAGGGCCGCGTCCAGATCGCCGGGCGCTTGTGGCCCCGCTTCCAGCTCCTGCCCCAGCTCCTCGTGCTTTCGCTCCAGGCGCTTCTTCCGGCGCAGCGCGTCGATCGCGCGGTTCTTCGCGGCGGCCATGAGCCACGCGCCCGGGTTTTGCGGGACGCCCGATTCCGGCCACTGCTCCAGGGCGGCCACGAGGGCGTCCTGGGCCAGGTCCTCGGCGATTCCAACGTCGCGCATGATCCGCGCGAGACCGGCGATGAGCCGGGGCGACTCGATCCGCCAGACCGCGTCGATCGCCCGATGGGTGTCGGTAGCCGTCACGGCTACCGATCACACCATCTTCACCCCGCGGGCGCAAGCCTTGGGCGCTGCGCGTGGTGGGCGCGGCGCGTGCTACCGCTTGCCGGCGATCTGCGTGCGGAGGCGCTCCTCCTGCTCCTTGAACTCCTTCGTGGCGTTGTCACCGAAGTCCTCCAGCTCGAACACCTGGCGGATCTCCACCTCGGTGCCCTCGAAGGGAGCGCGCTTCAGCCACTCGATCGCCTCTTCCATCGACTTCACCTGCCACAGCCAGAAACCGGCGATCAGCTCCTTCGTCTCGGCGAACGGCCCGTCGGTGACCGTCTTCTTCCCGCCGGAGAACTTGACCCGCGCGCCCTTCGAGCTGGCCTGCAGTCCCTCGCCCGCGAGCATCACGCCCGCCTTCACCAGCTCTTCGTTGAACTTCCCCATGTCGGTGAGGATCTTCTTGTCCGGGAGGGTGCCCGCCTCGGACTGCTTGTCGGCCTTCACGATCACCATGACTCGCATCGTCGTATCTCCTTCTGGTTTCGGTTGCGGAGCCGGGGCCCCGGTTGGATCGACCGGGGCTCCATCCCCGGCTCTACTGTAGCGTCGAACGGCGCGGCGCGAAATCGACATGGGGGGCGGACTTTTTTTGCGGCTGCCGGAGGGGGATGGGGCTATCGTACGCAATCTCATGTCCTCGCAACGGTTGCGCGAGAAGCTGATCGTCCGCGTGGTCCTCCCCGTCTACAACGAGGGGAACCGGATCGAGAGCCTGTTGAACCACATCGATGAAGCGCTGGAAGAGGCGGGGCTTTCGTACGAAGTGATCCTGGTGGACGACGGTAGCCGGGATTCCACCGCCGCGATCGTGGGTCAGTGCGCGGCCCGGATGCCGATCCGGATCATGGCGCACGAAGTCAACCGCGGGCTGGGCGCGACCATACGCGACGGGCTGGTGGAGGCGGCGGCCACGGCCAAGGACCGCGACATCATCGTGACCATGGACGCGGACGACACGCACGCGCCCGGGCTGATCCTCCGCATGGTCCGGATGATCTCGGAGGGACACGACGTGGTGATCGCCTCCCGGTACCGCGGCGGATCCCGGACCGTCGGCGTCCCGTTGCTGCGCCGCTTCATGAGTTATGGCGCGTCGTTGCTCTTCCGGGCGGTCTTCCCCATCCGGGGAGTGAGGGACTACACGTGCGGCTATCGGGCCTACCGCGCCCGCGTGGTGAAGGACGCGCTGGCGCGATACGGCGGATCGTTCCTGGACCAGGACGGGTTCCAGGTCATGGTCGACATTCTTTTAAAGCTGAGGCGAATGAATCTCATCTTCGGCGAAGTCCCGTTCATCCTTCGCTACGACTGGAAGGAAGGCGGCAGCAAGATGGACGTTGCGCGGACCGCGCGGGACACGCTGGGTCTGATGTGGAAGCGGCGCTTCCGCGGGTGAGCGCAGGGACGGGGGTGCCCGGGGCCGGCTTCGAGCGGGAGTACTACGAGACTTCGTACCGGAACTATGCCCGGCAGAATCCTCCGCGGAAGCTGGCGTTCTACCGGCGGCTGGTGGAGCGCGCCGCCGCGGGGATTCCGAACCCGAGTGTGTTGGATGTGGGGTGCGCGTTTGGGGTGTTCTTGGGGGCGCTGGACCCTCGATGGCTGCGATTCGGCGCCGACGTCAGCCAGTTCGCGATCGAGCAGGCGCGGGTCGCGGTGCCCGGCGCTACGTTTGCGTGCGCCGGCTTCGGCGAGATTCCGTTCGGGGAGCGCTTCGACGTCGTCACCGCGTTCGACGTGATCGAGCACGTGCCGTCGCTGGATGTGGTCGCGTCGGTCGTGCATTCGAGATTGCGCGAAGGGGGGCATCTGATTTTCGTTGTTCCGGTGTACGACGGCCCGACCGGACCGATCATCCGCCTCCTGGACAAGGATGTGACTCACGTCCACAAGAGGTCGCGCCACTTCTGGCTCCGGTGGGCCCGGGAGAACTTCGTCCTGCTGGAATGGTGGGGCGTCTATCGCTACCTCTTCCCCGGGGGCCACTACATGCACCACCCGACACGGGTATGGCGCCGGCTCACCCCCGCGATCGCTGTCCTCGCGCGAAGGAGGGCGGAGTGAGCCGGAGAGGTAAGAAGCGGGTGAACCGCGGAGACGAAGGTCGGCGAGCGGGCCGAGGGGAGGCTGGCAGGCCGTCCGGCCGCGCGGGAACGCCGGGGCCGGGCCTGGCGCGGGTGGAGTGGGGAGTCGCGATTCTCCTCAGCGTAATCGTGATCCTACTGCACATCGGTTTCTTCACGCACGCCGGCCCCCTCTGGCGCGACGAAGTCACCAGCGTGGACTTTGCCGCCATGCCCTCGATGTCGGCGATCCAGGAAGCTCTCCCCTACGACAGCTTCCCGCTGCTCTCCACAATGCTCCTGCGCGGGTGGATTGCGGTGGCGGGTTCCGGCGATCAAGCCGTCCGCGCGTGGGGGTTGGTGGTTGGAATCGCGTTGCTGGGGGCCCTGTGGGTAACGAGCCGGCTCCTCGGTTGCCGCACTCCGATGATCGCGCTGGCTCTGTTCGGCTTGAACGCCCTGGCCATCCGCGCGACCGGCTCCATCCGGCCCTATGGCGTCGGGATGGTCTTTATCGTGCTGGCCCTCGGGTTGTTGTGGAGGGCGATCGCCGCTCCGACTCGATGGCGATTTGTTGCCGCAGCGGGCGCCGCCATCCTCAGCGTCCAGTGCATGTATCCCAACGCGTTCCTTCTTTTCGCGATGTGCCTGGCCGGCGGGGTTGTCGCGCTGCTGGCGGGAAAGCGCGGGACAGCCGGGGCGGTCGTGCTGGTGGGGGTGGCGGCCGCGGCGTCACTGCTCCCCTATTGGCCAAGCATTCAGGTGGCGCGCGGCTGGAGCGCCCTCAACGACTCCGCCACGACTCTGAGCCAGCTGGTGCGGATGCTGTTCGAGGCGCTGGAGTCGGGCAACGCCGTCGTGCGCGCGTACTGGATCGCGATGGTTGTCCTGTCCTGCGCCATCGCGGTGAGCATGATGCGCTCACGGACCCAATACCCCCAATCACCCCAGTCGCAACGCGCCCGGGCCGACGTCGCGCTATTCAGCGCGATCTTCATCGTGACTTCCGTGGCGGTCTTTCTTGCCGCGCTGCACGCCACCCACCTGCCGACCCAACCCTGGTACTACATCCCGCTGATGGCCGCGATCGCGCCGGCCCTGGACGCCAGCGTGTGCGCCATCACGCGCCGGACCGTTCAAAGGATCGCGAGGGTCGCACTTGCGATCTTGATCGCGATGGCCGCGCTCGGCGGTTGGCGGCTCGTGCTCGAGCGCCGCACCAACGTCGATCTCGTCGCGTCAACCTTGGAAAAACAGGCCATTCCCGGCGATCTGATCCTCATCGACCCGTGGTACCTCGGCGTCACCTTCCAGCGTTACTACCACGGGAAGACCGAGTGGACGACGCTCCCGGCCATCGAGGATCTCCGCATCCACCGGTACGATCTCCTCAAGCGGAAGATGGCCAGTTCCGATCCGATCGGCCCCCTTCTGGAGAAGGCAACCCGCGCGCTCCAGTCCGGCCACCGAGTGTGGCTGGTCGGAGGGCTTCCACAACCGGGCGCGAACGGATCCCCGCCGGCGTTGCCGCCCGCGCCTCGGTCGATTCATGGATGGCAGAGCCGACCCTATCTCGAGTCTTGGGGGGACCAAGCGGCGAACGTCCTCGCCTCGCACGCCGAGCGAAGCGAGCGCGTTCTGGCCGCGGCGCCAGGCGTGAGCCCGTACGAGAATGTCCCGATTTACGCGATCTCGGGGTGGCGGTGAGTGTGGGAGGTGGCGGAGGGGGTAGGATTCGAACCCACGGTGCCTTGCAGCACAGCGGTTTTCAAGACCGCCGCCTTAAACCACTCGGCCACCCCTCCGCATTGTGGCACTATAGGATACGGAAGCGGTTCACGTCGCCCTCCAGCGTCGGGGTCCTTCAAGGGGTCCTACGTCACCAGGGCGACTTCGCCGTGCGGCTTGACGCGCCGGTCCAGGCGGTCGAGCGGTCGCTCTTCGCCGCGCATCGGACCTATCAGCAGGGCCTTCTCTATCCCCCCTCCACGACCACTCGGTCCTAGGTCATAATCGGGAACGCCGGATCACCGTCGCCAGATGGAGGTGGCCCATGCACCGCAGCATTCCCATCGATCACCAGGTCCCCGGCCAGGTCCGAGCCTGGGCTGTCGCGGTCGCGATGCTCTTGCTGATCCTCCCGGGCTGTGACTGGCCGAACGACAATTCCGGTTCGGGACCCGACTACCGCTCCGATTCGGGACCCGACTACCGCGATAGCCTGGCCTCCGTGGGGGGGGTATCGGCGCCAGACAGCGCGGCCCTGGGCTCCGTTTTCTACGTGACGATCGGGACCCACGCCTCAAACGGCTGCTGGCAACAAGGACGCGACGAGGTCCAGGTCCGGGCTCCGCTGCTCGTACGGATCACGCCTTATGATCGCGAGACCATCAGCGACCTTTGCCCACAGAACGCTCCAACCTTTCAGCACGTCGTCCCCGTCACCGCGCCCGAGGCTGGCAGGCTGAAGATCGAGGTCCTCAGGCGCCTGCGCGCGGTTTCCGGCAAGGACTCGATCGGCGTGATCGAGAAGTTCGTCACCGTCTACTAGCGCCGCGCCTCGCGGCGGTCAGGGAGCCTCACTCCCCAAGAAGAGCGTCCCCATCGGCGCGAACCGATTCGGGCGCCTCGTGTTCGGGCTCGACTCCTCGGGGTCCGGAATGGGCGGCGAGCCCTTTCAAGACCGCCGCCTTGAAGTCAGACCGGCGCCGCGCGCCCGCCGCCTACCGCCAAGACGAGAGGGGTCATGCGCCACACGATTCTACTTTCGATTGTCGTGATTGCCGCCTTCACTGGTTGCGGAACACCGCCGAAGGCCAGGACGATGACATTGGATATTTGCGGCGACAAGAAGATTAAGAATCCCACAGAGAGCGACGTCCGGCAGGCGGTATTCGCGCTCGACACCAAGAAGAGTGATGCGTTTCTCATCCTCGGCCCGACTGAGATGACCTACATTCAGGCGACCGGAGACCAGAATGTTGGTTTCAAATTGGAGTATCAGGAGACCGATACCAAGCATCATTACCGAGCCAAACGCGACCTCGCCGCCGACGAGATTGTGAAAGCGCTGGTTGCGTATTCCACCGGTGCTGACGGATGGAAGACGATGGCAGAGTGGGAGCCTGTCACATGGTGATGACATTGTTGGTGTCTAACGAAGCGCTGAAGCGAACGGCGGCGGCCGTCGCGGTTGGAGGTGCAGGGCGTGCGAAAACTCGTCGTGTACGAGTTGTTGTCCCTCGACGGGGTTGCCGAGGACCCAGATAGTTTCTTCGCCGACTGGGACGACGCGATGGAGGCCAACCTTGCCGCTGTGATCGCGACACAGGACGCGGTCATCCTCGGCCGCCGTAGCTATGCCGAGTGGGCGCAGTTCTGGCCGAACAGCCAGATCCAGCCATTCGCGAAATTCATCAATGGAGTCACGAAGTATGTCGCGACATCCACGCCCCTTGACCGAGACTGGGCCAACGCAACGGTGCTCGACGGCGGGCTGGTCGAATTCGTTCGGGGTCTCAAGCAGCAGCGCGGAGGCGACGTCGGCGTCCACGCAAGTATCTCCGTCGCGCAGGCGCTGTTCGCCGCCGGCGTCGTCGACGAACTCAGGCTCGTGATCGCACCGAGGATCGCCGGCCGCGGACGGCGACTCCTCGACGGCTTGCCATCGATCCAGCTCGAATCAATCCGAAGCGAGATCTCCCCGACGGGCTATCTGCTCGTCGACTATCGCGTGGTCCGTTAGCGCGGTTGGTCGAGACGTGGCCGAACGATTCCGACCTGGCAACAGAAAACCCGGGCCATCAGTGGTGCCGCCGATGACCCGGGTCCGTAGGATCTAGGGACAAACCGTCACTTGGCACTGACTGTTGACCAGCACGCAATTCGTGCCCGGGTACTCGCCGCCGCGACAGCTATTGATCCCTTGAAGCGTGAGACAACCGGTGTTGGAGCAATTGTGGGGCTTCGCCGCCACTGCAGTCCCGACAGTGTAGCAATCGAGCGCCGAGACATACGGCGACTTGAGGGGCTGTGTGCTCCTCGAGGAGCCGAGCGCAATAGCAACCAGCGTGAGCAGAAGAGTAAACACGAGGGTTCGTTTCACGAGAGCAGGCATATAACCTCCTTGGGATCTCCCTACGCGTTGTCACGTTTCGGACGGGCGGCACCACCCGCCCTGGGGGGTCTTTCGGGATTCTAGCGCCGTAAAGAAACGATGGTCATGAACAAATCCGACACCCCCATTTTGTGGTCTTGGTGACCGGTCTACATGGGGGTCGCTGGCTACCTTCTGGGCTCGTACCGCATCGCCACCGCCCCCGAGCCAAACTCCAGCCGGCTCACGAGCCTCAAGTCGACGCTCCTCGACAGCCCCGCGAACAACGTCGGCCCATGGCCCGCTAGCCTGGGCTGAACCACGAACTCGTACTCATCGATCAATCCCAGCTCCGCCAACGCCAGCGGGAGCTTCACGCCTCCCACGAACAGTCCCTTGCCCGGCTCCCGTTTGAGCTGCTGAACGGCCTTCTCCAGATCCCCGCGCACGAGCTCCGCATTCCAATCGACCCGGTCCAAGGTGCTCGACACCACGTACTTCTTTGCAGCGTCGATCGTCCGGGCGAAGGGTTCCGTCCACGCAGGCATTACAACAGTTCGCGTCGCCAGTCGCCACACCGCCTCCATCATTTGGTAAGTCACCCGACCAAAGAGGAGAGCATCGGCCTGGGCGATGTTTGCCATCGCGTGACGATGGATGTCTTCGTCCGCGATTCCTTCACGATGATCGCAGCACCCGTCCAATGTGACGTTGATGGAATATCGAAGGGGTCGAGTCATGACTGCGCCTTGCGTACTGGGTAGCGCAGGTGTGTAACGCCGACGCCTGGGATCACGGTCGGATTGCCAAGGACGACTGGCGTGCTGGCGAGGTGGTCGAAGAGCCGGACTCCGGAGCCGAGAAGTACCGCCGCGATGTCGACGGCGATTTCGTCGAGGAGCCCGGCGTTCAATAATTGCTGGATGGTGTCGGCTCCGTGAACCCCAACAGACTTCCCGGCGGCGGCGGTTTTCGCTTTGCGCACGGCGCTTTCGATACCGTCGGTCACGAAATGGACAGTCGAATTGGGTCGCGGCCATCCGGCAGGGATTTGGTGGGTCAGCACGAATGCTGGGCCCCACGTGTGGTTTCCGCCCCAGCCTCCGGCTTTGTCGAAAGTGCGTCGACCGGTGAGCCTGGCGCCAAGTCCGGAGATGAGGCCGCGAAGGTGCTCGGCGCTCTGCCCGGACACCTTGAACGTCATGGGGGCCGACCCTCCGGTGTGGATTTCGACGTCCCCCGAGTTGGAGTACCAGTCAAACACCTCGGCCACGCCATCGTTGAGGTCGGCGACGTAGCCGTCGAGCGACATGGACATGATTGCGACAACCTTCGACATTGCAGTTGTCCTCGCGAGTAACCGATCTTTCATTGCCCCTGTGGCGGTTGCCAGAGTTCAACCTTGTTGCCCTCTGGATCCATGACCCATCCGAATTTGCCGTACTCCGAATCGTCGATCTTCTCAAGCACATTGCAACCTTCCTCACGCAGTGCTTTGAGAAGTGCCGCCAGATCTTCGACGCGATAGTTGACCATGAAGGTCGACTTGCTCGGAGCGAAGTGCTTGCCGTCCGCTGGGCCGATCGACCAGGCCGTAGTTCCCTTGGTCGGGTTGCCTTCGGAGTCAGTCCAGTCGAAGGCTGCTCCACCCCAGGGCTGAACGTCGATCCCGAGGTGCTTCTTGTACCAATCGCATAGCGCCTTCCTCCGATGTTGGCTGAAGCCTGCAAGGGTTGCGCTTCCGACAGTTCCCCGCCCTTCAGTCACGGACACATAGTGTAGAGTTGTGGAATGAATCCGGCCGCGAAGGCGCTGCTGATCCTGGCGATGGCCCTGCCCTTGGCGTGCGCCGGAAACCGATTCGCGCGGCCAGTCTACCCGAGCGCGGTCGCCTCCATCGCCCCCGGCCTTGCGGTGGATCCCGACTTACTGGAAATCCGCAGGCAGTACGTGGCGGAAGTGGTCGCCTTTGCGGCTCAGGACGAGGAAGCGATGGCGCGGCTTCGCTCCGCGGATTACCACGTGACCTTCACGGACGGCACACGCTACGACGCCGTGCAAATTCGCGAGGCCCTACGCCGTTACTTCGTCCGCAACAAACCGCCATTCAGAATCTGGATCACCATACTCTCCGCCGAGCGCGCGGACCCGGACACGGTCCGCGTGCAGGTGTTGAAGCAGGTTTCATGCTATATGCCGCTAGCGCGGAAGTACCGTAAGGATGAGGAAGGTCAAATGGAGCGGGAGACCTGGCGCCGGGAAGGGGAAATCTGGAAGCTCCTGGCGAGGGACTCCATCCGCGAATTGAACCGCTGGGTCGATGGCAAGCCGGTCCACCCCTCCAAGCCGTTTGATCCGGAGGCGCCGCCATACGTTCCGGGCAAGGATGGGTGACTTCAGATCGAGACACACTCTAATTGCCGGGTCGCAAATATTTCGCCGCCACCAGCTCTCCGATCCGCTTGCCCATGGCGGAGCCGACCTCCGTGGAATTGCGGAAGTGCACGCCGTCGTAGATTCGCGCGTTCGCCACCTCTTGAAGGAAATCAGAAATCTTCGTCCAACGACGCACCTTGCCGGGCACGGTCGGACTCGTGGTGCTCAAGGTCGGCGTGTCGCCCGTGCCGATCTCCGCCTGCAGCACGGTGCCGATCGCCGCGGAGAGAATGCAATGCGCGCACGGATACTCGGGGTGCAGGGGTGTATCGATAAACGGCGTCCAGGAGGCGTCGCGCTCGGTCGCGTCGTTGCCGTCCTTGTCCCCGTTTCGGATCGCGGTGATCGGCCGGCAGAAATTGTAGTGGTACTTGGCGTCGAACACGGCGATCAGTGCATCATCCATTGCCTGTGCGACCGCAGCGAGCAGACGAGCGTTCTGCGTGACCTCCCGGCCCGGCGCCGCCGCTACCGAGCGCACGACTCCAGAATAGATCGTGGGCCCTGGGCCCTCCCAGAATCGGGCGATCTCGGTCTGCTCCGCGGTTCGCTGCGTACTGGTCTTGCCGCCGAGGGCCTTGACCTCGGCGTAGTCGCGCGCCCATAGCTTGCTGGTGAGACTGGGAGGCGGTCCGGGGCGAAACTGGCTGGCGCTCGTCATCACCCAGGGCTTCCGCCGTGGCCATTGCGAGGCGACCGGAACGACGGTAGGAACGTACTGGCCCGCGGCTGTGTACGGCCGATAGCTCTCAGGCATCGCAGCGCCATCGTCCATCCGGAGTGCCAGGACCGCCGCTGCCGCTTTTTCTCCCAGGCCGATGCCCTCGGTCTTCGCCGGACTTTCGGCGATGGCAGAGAGCGCGGCCTGATAAGAGCTGTCGATCGTGGCCTGCTGCGCCGGAAAGAGTTTCGACAGGGTCGCGCGATTCGCCGCCGCGACTGCGGCCTCGATCGACGCGCCAGGGGTGCCCGCGTTGACCGCCTCGTAGACCGCCGTCTGGACGATGGCCATCGCCCGAACCGTGGGTGGCGTCAATGGCGTGGCGGCACTCGCGATGTCTACGGCCCTGACATTCCAGTCGGTGACGACATCGGCGCTCGCGGCTGAAATGCCCATCGATGACGCGGCGACAACAAGCAATCCCAGTCCGAAGCGGATGATCGTGTTCAAGGTCGTGCCCCCTCGCCTTAGGCAAGCTCCCTACTCGGCCACCCCTCCACCGATCGTCGCAGTGTAGCTTATCGCCGAATGCCTGCTATGCCCGATCCCGTCACACCGACGGTGGCGTGACCCCCATGAGCCGCAAGTACATGTTGAGTTGGGCGCGGTGATGGATTTCATGCTCCTGTACACCGTCGAGGATCCAGTGCAGCGTGGCCGTGCGCTCCCGTCCGCCGTCACCTGCCCAGCGGAACACGCGCCCCAGCTCCGCGGCCGGCCGAGCGAACCAGCGCTGGGTGGCTCGGTGCGACTCCTCGAGCAGGCCCCGAAGCCCAGAACGATCGGGCGCGTCGCGCACGGTCTTCCAACCCTGCGACGGGTCTTCGTGTTTGACAACCCAATGGTCCCACTCCGGAGCCTCCCCGCCGTCCACGATATTGTGAATAAAGCCCCACTCATTCTCGGCGATGTGCACGATTATCTGCTGAGCGGTGAACATCTCCGGACGCGGTTTGAAGTCGAAGCGTTCCCGCGGCAGCGCATCGAGCGCGAGCAGGAGGTAGGGGCGGTACTGCGCGTCCCAAAAAGGGTAGAACGAGCGGATCGTTCCCGAGTAATCCGCCGCCGAGAGCCTCCGGCTCGCCTCGCGGATCTCCGCCGTGTTAGTCGTGGTCATCAGATCTCCTTCTCGAGACGAGGTGGTGATGCAGTCCATTGACCTTATCCGCGACAACTTGAAGAAGAGCAGGGATCGCGTATTGGCGCGCGTCGAGGAAATGCGGGAGCACTGTGTGACATTCCCGACTCCCCATGGAGGCTCCCACACCCTTTGGGTGCTTGGGCACCTGGCCTACATCGAGGCGCTCGTCGTTGAAGCGTTCATGCTTGGCCGACGACACCCGTTGGCCGAGTGGGAGGAAGTCTTCGACGGAGCGGACGTGAGCGGTGATATCAATCAGTTCCCTCCGTTCGACCAGGTCCTCGCCAAATGTCGCTCGATGCGCGAGTCGACTCTCGCGCTCCTCGAGACATTCTCCGAACACGATCTTGACAAAGCGAGCGCGAAGGTTCCGGAGGGTTTCGAAGACACCTTCGGTACCCACCGTCTTTGCCTGCAGTACGTCGCCGACCACTGGTACATGCATCGTGGACAATTGGCCGATGCGCGGCGGGCCGCTGGGCTGGAGCGAATGTGGGTGTAGCCGAATGACGGCCCGAGGGCAACACCCCTCGGGCCGTCCGTTCGTAGGGCTGGATACCGAAAGCGCGGCTACCTTGCGGTAGCGAGTGCCACGCTTTTCGCCGCCTGCTCGATCAGATGCGCCACTTCACGCGGCTGCGACACATACACGGCGTGGCTGCCCTTGACCTCGACAACCGTCGCTCCCGCCCGCTTGGACATGGCGCGCTGTGCGTCGGGCGGGATCATCCTGTCGTCGGTGGACACCAGGTACCAGCTCGGCTTCGACCTCCACGCCGGCTCCGTAACCGGGCCATTCAGGGCTTCGAGACCCCAGGGAACCTGCGCGTCCGCCATGAACGCGGCGGCGTCCGGCGCCACATCGGCCGCGAAGGCCTCCGCGAACTTCGCCTTGTCGAGGAACAGAAAGCCGTCCTGCGGCGGCAGGATCGGCGGCACCGGAGCGCCGGGCACCGGATCCTTGATCAGCGACCCCACCGACTCGCCCTTGTCGGGAGCGAACGCGGCGATGTAGACGAGCCCCGCAACATTCGGATCGTTGCCTGCCTCGGTGATCACGACGCCGCCGTAAGAGTGGCCGACGAGAATCGCCGGGCCGCCTTGCGCGGCCAGGGCGCGCTTCGTCGCAGCTACGTCGCCTGCCAGAGACACTGTGGGATTCTGAACGATCGTGACGGAGAAGCCGTCCTTTTTCAGGATCTTGTAGACGCCTTCCCAGCCCGATCCGTCGACGAATCCACCGTGAACCAGGACCACGTTCTTCACACCGTTTGTTGCTTCTGCGTGTGACATCTTAGCCTCCCCGAAACCAAGCGTGATTGTCGCGATTGTCAGCAAACCGAGAGCGATGCGACGCGTCCGGAGTGCGGACGTCCAGCTAGCAATTCCCATTCGTGTCCTCCTTTGTGGGAGTGATACCGGCTCCGACCCTCGAGTCAGAGGTACGCCCTCAGCTCACCGCTCTCTTCACGAGCGCCCCAATCCTTGCCTCGCCCGCGGCGGTCAACTCCTTCAGCGCGAAGGCAACCGGCCACACGGTGCCTTCGTCGAGGTTCGCCTTGTCGCTGAAGCCGAACATCGCGTACCTCGCCTTGAACTTGTGTGCGCCCTGGAAGAAGCAGACAACATTGCCGTCCTTGGCGTACGCGGGCATCCCGTACCAGGTTCTCGGCGAGAGGGCCGGCGCGCTGGCTTTAATGAGAGCATGGAGCCGCTCGGCCATGGCGCGATCCGGTTCCGGCATCTCGGCAATCTTCGCCAGCACGTCGTGTTCGCCATCCGCCGTGCTTGCCCGCGGGCCGCGGCGCGCTTCAGCCGCCAGCTCCTTGGTGCGCTCCTTCATCGCGGCTCGTTCCTCGCTCGTGAATCCCTTGGCCGCCTTGCCGGTAGCCGCGTGCTTGGCGGGCTTCTGTGTATCCTTCTTTGGGCTCATTGAGCCTCCAGAGCACTCTTCATCATTAGCCACGATCTGTGGGGCGCGGGAGCAAAGCGACTTGAACGGTGAGCTTGACGTTGAGTTTCATGTGGGGGTACCCCTTCCCAACCTCCATCGGTCGACCCGCCCGAGGGTCGGAGACCCGAGCGAGCAGGCCGGCGGCACCACCGGAGGGGCAGCAGTATACGGCCGGTCCCGTTGGGGATCAACATGGGGTCGGCCTGTCATGCCGCTCGCATCCGCTGGCGATGCCGGCTGCGATGTAGAAGAGGAACGTGAAGCCCGCGATCCTGGCGTTCGTCGTGCGAGTCATGTGGCCTCCTTTCGGTTGGAACATTACTCTGGACTCGGGGAGTGAGCTTGGGTTGAATGGTGGGCATGACTGGCCAGGGCGCGAACGCACGGGCGGGCGTCATCTCCCTTTTGTGGATCGGGCTCTTCCTCACGCCCGCGCTCACGCGGGCGCAGTCGCTGTGGCTGGATCGCGACCATCCTACGACGATTCTGGTAGAAGCGGCCCACGTCGATGTCGACCAGACCAACGAAAAGTTCCTGAGCGGCGTCGCGTTTCTCGACATCCGCCACGAGATGAGCCCGACAACGGCGATCGTGGGCGAGCTTGCCTACACTCGCTTCGCAAGGGCCCGTGAAGAGTTCCTGGCCACCCCTACGAGCGAATCCTCAATCGGAAATCCCTACATAGGCATTGAGGATTCGGGGAGGGAGTCGCCATTCTTCGGTGAGTTCGGCGTCCGGGTTCCGCTCATGGACGAAAACGATGTCGGCGCCGAGTTCACGGGTCTCTTTTCCGACCTGCCCCGATCCTGGGCCTTCTTTCCCAACACAGTTCCCGTCCAGGCGGCGATGAACCTTCGCACCCCGCGCACATCCGAGATTCGGGCGCGCCTTCGCTTCGGCCCGACGTTCACGATCCCCACCAAGAGCGGGCTCGACTCGGATCTGTACGGCGTCTACGCCTGGGAGATGGGGTACGAAGGCCGGTCCGTGCGAGTGGGGTCCGCGCTCAGCGGTTGGGTGCTGTTCACCGGGGACTTTGGGAATCTGGGGTCACGCACGGTCACACAGTTCGAATTCCATGCGAATTTCGGAGCGGGGAAGATCCGGCCAGGCGCTGTGGTGAGAGTGCCCTCCGGAGTGGCGTCAGGTTACGCCTCCTCGGTGGTTGGGCTTACCCTCGCGTACTTGCCGTAGTCTTTTAACGCGCCGGCTAGCGAAGCAGAATTATTTTGCAAGACCCTGATGACCGACCAAGCTTTAGATAATAGGCGCCCGTCGGAAGCCTTCTTCCATCGTTCCCCCTTCCGTTCCAGGTCATCTGTCCAGTTGAGTTGGGGTTCGCGCGGGAGCGAAAGACTTCTCTGCCTCCGCTATCAAAGATTTCAAACCACACCTCGTTGGCCGAGGGTGACGCCAGCTGGACTACGATAGGGTCCATCCCCGGAAGGGAAGCCTGCCATAATGCCGCCGACTTCCTGGAGAGCACTCGAAACGAACCCGACGCACGAAAGGCCCGACCACTGGGCTCGCACCCCTCGATGGCGAGTGTCTGGTCACCAACGCGCAGCTTGTCGAAGGATTGCGGAGCGAAGGTAAAGCTGACAGTGCCGCGAAGTGAATCCGGTGTCGAAGATACGGCCTGCCCTACGGGCTCCTCCCTCCAAAGGAGGTGTACCTCTTCAGGCAACCAGTTGTAGCCCGCACCAGTAGGGAGAGCCACGATGGCCGTAACGGAAGCTGCGCTACTGCCGACTTTCCGTACGGCAGGGATGAACTGTGCAGTGCCCGCGGTCGAGATTCGCCGGTTGTAATGCACAAGCTCCTCATGCCCGCAAGAGATCTCCAACACGAGGTCATTGCTTGAATCCCCGTCCAGGTCTCCGACCGCCACCCCGCTGCATGCGAACGTGGGTATATCCATCGAGTGATCGAAGTTCCCATCGCCCCTTCCCAGCATTATCGACGCGTCGTGTGATCCTCCGTTTGCAACACTGAGATCATTGATCCCGTCCCCGTTCATGTCCTCCAGGACCGCCTGGGTGGGGTCAAAGCCAGGAAGGGGTAGCGGAAGAGTGTCGAACCCACCATCTGCTCGGCCAAGTCCAACGATCGCCCAATCCTGGGAAGGAGCAAGGACAACGATATCGCCGAATCGATCCCCGTTAATGTTCCCGGGAGTTATTCCGCACAGGTCCAAGCCGGGCCAGGAGAAGACCTTAATCGCGGGCCCGAACTGCCTCTCTCCCTTGCCGAGGAGGGCATACACCTCATCCCCATTGCAGGAGGTGGTAACGAGGTCGAGGATGCCATCGTCGTTTATGTCTACGGCCGTGACATTCCGTGGAAGAAAGGGCAGCGGGTATGAAGTTCGATCAGCGAGTGTTCTTGCCGAGTCTCCCCAAGCGATTGCAAGCGACTCAACCAGATCGTTCGTGATGAAGACGTCAGAAGAGCCGTCCCCGTCAAGGTCAGCGACGCTTAATGAAATCGGCGACGCGCCGGCAGGGTAGTCTGTTCTGGGAGCAAACGTGCCACCACCTTGACCCCAGAAGACTGCAAAGTGCGCGACCTCAATCATGGGTACAACGGCGTCAACAAGGCCATCTCGGTCCAAATCACCCAGGCCAAGGCCGGGCGCAAATTCGCCGATCGTATAACGTTGGTTCTGGCCAAATCGGCCACCCTGCTGCCCCATCATTACTGAGAGGTCGAGTTCTCCTGAAGTAGTCACTGTCAGGAGGTCTAGGAAGCCATCGTGGTTGAGGTCTACCAGCGTAGTCCCTGTGGGAACAGGGCCAACGTCATAACGGACAGTGTCTGAGTCCGCCAGGACGGGGGGGCACAGAGTTGATGTGGCCGTTCCTGAGCAGGGAGATGCACTGGCAAGAGCTCCGATGAGCGCGAAGATTGAGCCGAGACGCTCGAAGGGCGGGCGAGTGCTGAGCAACCGAGTCCACTCTAGGTAGTGTAGTTGCGGAGGGCGGCTACGCTGACCGTACGACTCAGCGTACGTGTATTGTATCGCGGTTTGTCTTCGCCCTGCTACCAATGGCTGCCGGGATCGCCTACGAATCTCGCGAGCAAACCTCGTAAATGAGTACCCCCACGCTGTTGTAGCCACGAGCCGTGTGGGGCTTACGATCGCCTTTACCTCCCCGCCGACGCCGTCCCGTTCGTCTTCGACAGGCCAGTCGCGATGCGGCCTTCCGCTTTGATCTTCTCCTCAAGATCCTCCATGTGGAACCGGAGCCCGTACGCGATGGCGCCCCAGCTCAAGCCGTCGAGGCGGAACGACTCCAGATCCAGGAGATCGACCTTCACGTCGGAATCGACCAGGAGGGTGTGGGCGACCACAAGCTCTCCCCAGCTGAATCCGTAATCGCCCTTCAGCTCGAGCAGAGCATCGCTGGTCAGTCCGAACTCGGACGCGAGCTTTGCCGCGACCTTGGTCTGCCCCGTGACCAACACATCGCCGTTGACCCGCTTCACCATGGCTTCGATCCGCTTGTCGATGTCCCTGCGCGTGTCGATCGGCATCGCCCCGGCGCGCTCACGGATCCCGGAAAGATCCGCGCCCACCCGGGGAGCTTCGATGGCGCTGGAATCCGGCTCGTCGGCACCGGCCCCAGCCGGGTCGGCGCGGACGACACTGGCCGCCATGAGGAGCAGGATCCCGCCCAACCAGGCTATTCGTGTTGTCTTCATGTCAGTTCCCTCCGTCCAGGCTGATGACTCCCTGGATTTATCGGCAATTTGGCGGGAGCCTGCAGGGGAAACTGGCGGTGCCCGGGGCGTCGCGGAGGGCTATACTGCCGGGGCGCGCGATCCCCCGAAGCGCAGCCCACTGCCCTACCAACGTGGTCTCTTACTGAGGAGGCGACCATGCTCCGCCGTACTGCGATGATCTGTCTGACGCTTGCCTTGTGGTCTGCTCCCGCTCCGGCGCCCGCGCGTGACCGGCCCGACGAACCCCTCTTCCCGAACGGGGTCCCGACCGTGGACGAGGCGGCTTCCCCCGACGTGGGGCTTCGATGCGCCATGTCCGCGCCAGGGAACCGACCCGAGATTCCATCCGTGGAGACGATTCGCTCCATGCAGGCGCAGGGGCGCGTCGGCGCCGGAGGGGTGATCCCCGTCGCGTTCCACATCATCACCGACAACAAGGGCGTCGGCGACTTCCCCGACGCGTGGCTGGACGCGGAGATCGAGGTCCTGAACCGGACGTACGGCGGGCGCGACTACGACGGACATCGCGTGCCGGACGCGGCGAATACGGGTTACACCTTCTACAAGGCTAGCGTCGACCGGACGCGCAGCAACGCCTGGTTCAAGATGCTCCCGGGCTCAAACGCCGAGTACAAGGCGAAGCTCAACCTGGGCATCAGCACCGCCACGACGCTCAACGTCTACACCGCGGGACCGGGCTTCGGCCTTCTCGGATGGGCGACGTTTCCGTGGTGGTTCTCCCTCCCCTACGGCTCGATCTGGGACGGCGTGGTCGTGCATTGGGCTTCGATGCCGGGCGGGCCGATCACGAACTACAACCACGGCGGCACGGGAGTCCACGAGATCGGGCACTGGCTGGGGCTGTTCCACACGTTCCAGGACGGGTGCACCGAGCAGTCGGAGCCCGGGTGCTTCTACTCGGGCGACGGTGTGTGCGACACCCCGTCCCAGGCTCGGCCCAACTTCGGGTGTCCCGAGGGAATCGACACCTGCCCGGCCGAGGGGCTGGACCCGATCCACAACTATATGAACTACACGTACGACGGGTGCATGAACCAGTTCACGCCGGGCCAGGACGCGCGCATGGATTACATGGTGGCCACGTACCGGCCGGCGATCGGCGCGGCACGCCTTGCCGGGCCCGTGGCGCGCGCCGGGAGCGCGTTGGCGGCTCGCGTTGCCGGCAAAGGCTCGCGGGCGGAGGTCCGCGTCGCTCCGAATCCGTTCAACCCGCTGACGAAGATCGTTCTGAATGCGCCCGCCGATGGAGTGGCCACGCTCCGCGTCCTCGACGTCTCGGGGCGCGTCGTCGCGACCTTGGTCGACGGCGCGTTCCTGTCGCGGGGGCCGCACGAGTTCACGTTCGACGGCCGCGCCTTGGCGAGCGGTGTCTACGTAGTCTCACTGCGTCAGGCCGGGGCTGCGGCGGCGACGGCGCGCCTCGTGCTGATCAAGTAGGTTTTGCGCTGAAAGGAGCGTCGATGTCGGTGCCGACTCGAGGCATGTCGCGAGTTCTTGTCCTGTGCGCCGTCCTCCTCGCCGCGCCCTCCGGCGGCGCGAGCGAGCCGGCACGCAAGCTCCCCACCAGCGACGAAACCGCGGAAGCCCTGCTGACCGCGATGAAGACGCAGGATTTCGCGGCGGCGCACGACCTGTTCGACGCGAAGATGAGAGCCGCCGTATCCGAGGACAAGCTCAAGGCGGTCTGGGACGCACAGATCGCGACGCTGGGGCCGCTGCGCTCCTGGGCCACGACCCAGCGCACCCAGGCCATGGGGCGGGATGTTCGCGTGGCGATTCTCAAGTTCGAGCATGGCGAGCTTCAGTCGACCATCGCGATCGATCCCCAGACCCAGGCCGTGGCCGGCTTCGGCATGCGACCGGTGCCGCCCAAGACGGCGACAACGCCGGCGCCGTACGTCGACGTCTCGCGATTCCATGCCGTGGACATGTCCGTGGGCACGGCCCCATTCGTCCTGGCCGGGACGCTCACGCTGCCCATACAGCTGGATCCTGTCCCGGGCGTCATCCTCGTACACGGATCGGGTCCGCAAGATCGGGACGAGACGATCGGGGCGAACAAAGTCTTCAAGGATCTGGCGGAGGGACTCTCATCCCGCGGAATCGCGGTGCTTCGCTATGACAAACGGACCTACCAATACGGGGCGAAGCTCAGCGACAGTATGTCGGTGGACGACGAGGTGATGGTGGACGCCGTTGCTGCGGTGAACGCCTTGCGATCTCGGCCCGAGGTGAACCCTCAACGCGTGTTCGTCATCGGTCACAGCATGGGGGCTTTGTTGGCCCCCGAAATCGCGGCGCGATCCGGTTCCGTCGCGGGCGTCGCCCTGCTGGCCCCTCCGGGCCGGGCGCCGTGGGACATCGTCATCTCCCAGGTGCATTACCTGGAAGCGCCCAAGGCCGAGGTCGCGGACATCGAGGAGAAGGTGAAGCGGTTGAAGAGCGGCACCCTGGGGACAGAGAGACTCTTGGGAGCCCCTCAGTCCTATTGGAAGGATCTAGCCGCGCGCGATGGAATCGGGATGGCCAAGAAGCTCGGGACGCCGATCCTCATTCTGAGAGGCGACCGCGACTATCAGGTCATCGAGGACGACGTGGAAGCGTGGCGCAAAGGGTTGGCGGGCGTACCCAACGTCGAGATCGTGACGATTCCGGGCCTCAACCACCTCTTCATTCCAGGGACGGGAAAGCCCGGCCCCGCCGAGTACAACACCCCGGGCCACGTGGACGCGCGCGTCATCGAGAAGCTCGCGGCATTCATCGGGAAGTAGGGCGATCGACAAAGCGAAGCGGGCGGGTGACCACCCGGCACCCGCCCGCTCGCATGAACCGCCTGTTTCGCGGCCGCTTACGCCTTGAGAATCACGAGATGCTTCACCTTCCGGAACTCCGTCCGATCCAGAATGTGCAGCTCCACCATGTCCTTTCCGACGGTCTGGAGCGAATAGCTCGAGGGCGGCTGCGCGCTCAGGACCTGGACCTTCTTGGTGGGAATGCGGATCACGCTCTCCTGGTCGGTATTCAGAGGAGAGAAGGACGCCTCCTCGAACATGCCGGATAGCTTGAGCGACTGGCCGACCCCGAGAACGCCGCCCTTCGGCTGCACGACGCCCGACTGGGTCAGCTCCTTCTTCGTCCCCATCGCATAGTAGATCGTCGCCAGCTCCCGCTGCTTGTCCGCGAGCTCCTGCTGCGTCTTGGCCAGCGCCTCCTGCTGCCCCTGAATCTCAAACGACAATCCGGTCACGCGGGTCCGGAGCGTGCCGACCTGCGTGGAAAGCTCGGCGATCCGCTCTTCCTTCTCGGAGGCCGACTGACGCAGTCCCGCGATCATCTTCTGCAGCCCGGCGATCCTGAGGCCGCTGTGCTTCAGCCTCGCATCCAGCTCCTCGATCCTCTCCTTCGTGCGCGCGATGGAGCTCTTGAGCGTATTGATCCGCGAGAGCACCTGGTCGTGGATGGTCGGCGGCTCCTGGAGCTCGACGTCGCCCTGCGCTTTCTCCCCTCCGAGCGCGATGGCGTTCAGGCTGTCCTGGATCGTGACGATCTCGCCGACGGCCCGATCGTATCGTTGCCGCATGCTCTCCTGATCGGCCGTCGCCTTGGCGTAGTCCGCCTGGGACTTCCGGTACTTGGTGTACGACACCGCAGTGGCTCCCAGTAGGAGCACGCTGATGAGGGCAAGGCCAACTCCCAGATTCTTGCGCATGATCAACTCTCCTTGTCGACGCGAAGGCGGGCCCCCCGGATGGGTGGTCCCAGATGTACCCGTGGGTAGGTCACCGGGAACTCGCAAGGCATGTGCCAGCGGGGGCCTGCACTGGAAACGGCGCCGCCCGGGGAGGCGCAAGGGATACCGGTACTTGTCCTTGTCATGGGGCGGCGAAGGTCCGCGGAAACGCAGGTTCCAACCATCTGCGGCCCGAGCGCGTACGTTCCGGGACGGGTGTACTCGAAGACAGTCCACTCGGCCGGGCCGCCGGTAAAGCGAGCCTTGGCGGTCCCGACCGGCGCTCCTACACTAGATGCGCTGGACGATCGACCCTCTCGAACCCCGCATGAAAGGAGAGCATAGCGATGAAAACGACCGAATGGATCCTGGCGCAGCTGGAGAGCGAAGCACCTCGGACGCGGCGCGCGCTGGAAAAAGTGCCCGAGGGGCGGGACGACTGGAAGCCGCACGAGAAATCGATGCCGCTGGGCCGCCTGGCCATGCTGGTGGCCACCATGCCGACGTGGATCAACTTCGTCGTCAACAAGGACGAGCTGGACATCGCCCCCAAGGGCGGATCCAACGTCGATCAGAAACCGCTGCGCACGCGCGCGGAACTGGTGCAGGCGCTGGACAAGGGAGTCGCGGAAGCGCGGCAGGTTCTCAAGAACACGACCGACGAGCACCTGAAGAAGCCGTGGAAGCTCCTGGTCGGGGGGAACGTGGTGAGCGAGGAGCCGCGCGAGGTCGTCCTCCGCGACACGATGATGCATCTGGCCCATCATCGGGGCCAGCTGACCGTCTATCTACGGTTGAACGGGGCCATGGTGCCCTCGATCTACGGGCCGACGGCGGACGACAAGCAGTTCGCGTGAGGGGTTCGTCTCCCTTACGCCGCTCGCCTCTTCAGCACGTACACGTTCGCGGGCGAGCGGAGCGCATAGGTTGGCGCCTCCGCTCCCCATCGGTAGACGCTCTCGTCGGGCAGGAGGTCCACCACGCCCACGAGGTCGTAGTGCTCGGGCGCGTAGCGCTGGTACCAGGTGATCAGGAGCCGCTCGGAGTGTTCGCGCGGGACCCATGATGTGGGCACGTTCACGAACACCAGATATTCCGGGCGGGCCTTTTCGATCTCGGCGATCATCTGCTCCTGCATCTGGCGAGCAAAGGGCTGCTCTTCCATCAGGGCGTACGTGTAGATGAAGCCGGTCGCCGATTTCCGGCGCGAGTAGAAGTAGATCTCGGGCTCGGAGCCGACGACCGCGATCCGTGCGTCCGGCGCCGCGTGCTCCGTGAGGTATCGGCCGATCTCGCGCGCCTCGAGGAACGGGTTGTTCCCATAGGTCTCGCGGCTGAACTGGTCCGGAGTGAGTTGGAAAAGGGGTCGCCCCTCTGCGACCAGGGTTGGCGCGAGCGCGAGCGCGAGGAGAAGCGCTGGGAGACCGAAGGCGGCGGCCGCCGGAAAGCGCCTGGATGCGAGAAACTCCGCGAGCGTTCCAACCGCGGCCCCGATCAGAATCGCGACTGCGGGAAGAACCAGGATGAAATAGTGCGGGCGGAAGTAGAACCCGACGCACACCCCAAGAGCCGAGCACGCGAGGAAGAGCCCGATGAAGAGCATCTGGGGGCGGCGGCCCCTATCCCGCGCGATGGCGGCGGCCCCGATCGCTCCCAACAGCCAGAGCAGCTTGGTGGGCGCGGCCACGGCCGCGAACTCGGTCGCGAACGTGGACCATGCGGAGGCCAAGGGAGCTTCCGAGACGTACTCCCGCGCGTAGGAGAACGTCCAGAACCAGAACCGCTGAAACACGCCGGCGCCGAGCAGTATCAGGCAGGTCAGCGCAAAGGGCAGCGCCGCTCCCCCGCCCAAGAGAGCCATCGGTCGCAACACTTGCTGGAGGCCGCTGCGCCATCGCGCGATCAGGAGATAGAGAAGGCCGAACAGTACGAACACCGCCCCGTGCTGCTTCATGACGAAGGCCAGTCCCAGAAGGACCCCGCTCGAAACGTACAGCCAACCCTTGTTCCGCTCCCCGGCCAGGAGGAGGAGATACGCGCCGGCCAGGGCGGGCAAGACGACAAAGTGTGTGGCGTGCGCGGCCGTGCCGTACACGGAGGGCGTGATGGACAGGATCGCGTAGCCGGCCGCCGCCGCGATCCCCGCCAGGTTGCCGAAAAGCCGGCGTCCCAGCGCGAACACGAGAAGGATGGTGGCGGCGTTGACCAGCAACAACCCCAGGTGAACCGCGATAGCGGACTGCCCGAACAGGGCCAGGATCAGAGCGTACGCGCCATACGTGCCCGGGAGCTTCATGTTGTACGCGAGCTGGTAGGGCGGCACGCCCTGGAGGATGAGCTGGCCCGCGTACGCGTATTCCCCTTCGTCGCGTTCCAGGGGCGTGTTCAGGAGGCGAAGGCGGACCACCGCGACGAAGGCGAGGATCAGGGCGAGGAGAACGAGGATCCAGATGCGTGGAATCACGAGGTCGCGCGGCCGCGGCGCGTTTCCGCGCGGCGCGGCTCCTCCCTGGGCTTGCCCGCGCCGTCCCTTGCGGCGGCGGCCGTCGGTCACCGCTTCTCGCGAAGCCCCGTGCGCTCGAGCAGCCGCTCGTGGTGGGCCTGGGTCAGCGGCATCACCGATAGCCGCGGCAGCCGGACCAGCTCGGTGGTCTTGAGCACCGCGTCGGTCCGGAACGTCGACAGGGGAACCGGAAAGGGGAACGCGCGTCCCGCCTTCAGGCGCACCACGACACGCTTCGGATCGTCGAGCTTGGGGTCGGGAAAGGGATCGGAGTCGGCGGTCGCCAGGCCCACGACCTGCTTCTCGTCGCCGGTGTGGTAGATGACGACGGTGTCGCCCTTCTTGATCGTGCGCAGGTATTTCAGGGCGACCGCGTTCGCCACGCCGTCCCAGACCGTGGTCTTGTCGCGCACTAGGTCGTCGAACGAATACGTCGAGGGCTCGGTCTTGAAAAGGAAGATGGCCACGTGCAGAAGTTAGCCAGAGCGCGGGCGGCGCGCAATCAAAAGCTCGGCTGCGGTATTCTCCCCCGATGCCGTCCTACGTCGCCCTTCTTCGGGCCGTCAATCTCCCCGCCCACAACAAGGTGGGCATGGCGGACCTGTGCAAGGTCGCCACCGGGCTCGGCTTCGAGAGCGCCCGGACGCTGCTCGCGAGCGGCAACCTCGTGTTCCGCGGCGGCGCGGCGGCAACCGCAAAGCTGGAGACGGCGCTGCGCGCCGAGACGAAGAAGCGGCTGGGCCTAGACACGGACTTCTTCGTGCGGACGGCGAAGGAGTGGGACGGGATCATCGCCGGGAACGCATTTCCCGACTTCTCCAGGCGCGACCCCAGCCACCTGGTCGTCGTCGTGCTGCAGGCGAAGCCCGCTCCCAAGGCCGAGGCCGCCCTGCGGGACGCGGTCGTGGGGCGGGAGGAGGTTCGCGTCGCGGGCCGGCACGCCTACATCACCTACCCCGACGGGATCGGCACCTCGAAACTGACGACGGCCTTGATCGAGCGGAAGCTGGGCGCGCGGGGCACGGCGCGCAACTGGAACACCGTGCTGAAGCTGGCCGCGATGATGAGGGAGTGAAGCGCCCCGACTACTTGAGAATTGTGAAGCGCCCCGTCTTCGCCCTGCGATCCGCCTCGATGCGATAGAAGTAGATGCCCGAGGCCAGGCGCCGCCCGCCCGCGTCGTTTCCATCGAAACGCACCGCGTGGCGCCCGGGCTCCATGGCCGGCTCTTCCACCAGCGTCCGCACGAATCGCCCGGAGGCATCGAAAATCCGCACCTGGACCGGACCCGCGTTCGACGTGGAGTAGGCGAGCATCCCGTCAGGGTTGAGCGGATTCGGCGCCACCACGGGCGCCATCTCGGCGTCGCCCGCCGCCACGACCGCCGCGCCGCCGCTGACGACGACGATCGAAATCGCGTCCGTCTGGAACACCTCTCCCGCCGCGACCGGCGCGTCCATGACCTGGAGATCCAGTGTGGATCCCGCCGCGATCGCCGCGCAATCCAGGGTGACCAACTGCCACGCGGGGGTGAGCACGACCGGGCGCGAATACGAGGTGCCCTGGTGGACCTTGGCCAGGTATTCGCGCACGCGGAGCTGCGCCCTGCCCTTGGACGAGGCAGAGCGAACCCACGCTGTGAAACGATATACCGTTCCCGCGGCCGGGACTCGGACGACCCAGTTGGGGCTGTCATTGACGGAGAACTTCCCCGTACCGATGGCCGGGCCCTGGATCTCGAGGCAATAGTTGCCCTCGAATCCGCCGTCGGCGCGGTCGATGATGCCCCCGTCCAGCCCGGCCCACCCGGCGCCGGATAATTCGAATGACGGGTTCCCCACTAGATTGGTCACGCCCGGCGCGGAAACCGTGATCGCGGTCGTAGCCGAGCCGGACAGAATGTTCGACGCCGTGAAGGTCACGCTGAAATTTCCAACCTGCGCGCTGGTTGGGGTCCAATCCATGGTGCCCGAGGTGTTGGCGGCGTTCCCCGTGAACACGCCGCCCGCCACCACAGCCGTCCCCGACGCGGTCAGCGTGGTGATTGCGTCTCCATCCGGATCGGCTGCCGTTATCGCCACCGAAAGTGGCGAGTTGACCGTACCGGCGACGCTCACCGGAGCGGTGACCACGGGGGCGTGCGCGACCGCACTGCCGATCGTGATCACCGTGGTGGCGGTGGCGGTGCCCGGGGTCGGGGTCGCGTCGTCTACGGCTGACCAGGTGACGGTGTAGCTGCCGGCCTGCGCGGATGTCGGCGTCCCCGTCAGCGTGAGACTTGGGGTCGTCACGGGGCCGGCGGACGCCGCGCCTGTGAGGAATGGAGCGTTGTTCGTCTGGCTGAGTGTCACGAGCTGGCCCGCGTCGGGATCCGACGCGCTGGCTGTCACGGAGACGACCGTGTTCACGGTTCCATGGACCGCGGCCGGGACCGCAACGCTGGGGTCCGCGTGTCCGTCGGCCAGGAACCGGGCGGCGCCGAAGGCGTCGAACCAATCCGCTCCCAGCTTGTACGTGTTGTCAAAGTCCAATCCCGAGCAGGACGTTCCGAACGAGGTCGGGTCCGGCCCGAGCACTCCGTACGGCAAGAACGCCAGAGCCGGACTGCCCGTCGAGCCGGTGACCGTGACCGTGAACATGCGCTTCAAGCCGCCGGCCTCGGGTGTTCCCGACGCTTGCCCGAATTTCATCTCCGTGCCGGTGGCACCGAATGGAGTTGTGGGAATCGTGAACGTCGGAACCTGGTTGGTCGGTGTTCCGAACGATACAGTCCCGCCGGTCGCGCCGATGATGACGGCGTACGAGTTCCATGTCGCCAGGTCGCCGTCACCCGTGTCGCATGCCGCCGGCGAGCCGTTGGTGTCGTGGCTGGTGTTCACCCAAACATCCACGATGGTCGGCGTGCCGTTCGGCTGCAGGCGGTCCGCCGCCGTGAACGCACCGTCGCCATTGGTGTCCATGTACATGTAGGGACGAGGCACGGAGGCTAGCACGGTGATCGTGGTCGTCGCTGCACGGCTGAGAGCGTTGGCCGCCGTGAAGGTCGCGTTGTAGGTTCCGGCCTGCGACAGCGACGGAGTCCAGTTCACGGTTCCCGCCGTGTTGGAGCTGTTTTTCGTGAACGTGGCGCCGGCAGTGAACGCGGGCCCGGTGGCCGTGAGGGTGCCGATGCCCTCGCCGTCCGGATCGGTCGCGAAGACCTGAAACGTCAGCACCGAGCCTGCCACGATCGCAGCGGTCCCGGGAGCGGAGACCACCGGGGCACGGTCCATGACCGTGATCGTCGTGATCAGGGACGCGCTGGAGGAGGGTTGGGTCGCGGTGAACGTGACCGTGTAGTTCCCCAGCAGAGACGTGCCGGGGACCCAATTGAACGTACCCGACGTATTCGTGGAGTTCGTCGTGAACGTGCCGCCCGCCGAGATCGCGGGGCCGGATGCGGTCAAGGAGGCGATCGGATCGGCGTCGGGGTCCTCGGCGGTCACCTCGAACCAGATGAGTTGGCCTCTGAAGCCGGACGCCGTGACCGGACCGGAGACGGCTACCGGCCGATTGGCGCTCGTGACCGAGATCGCGGTCGTCGCCAGTCCCGACAGGGAGTTCGTCGCCGTGAACGTGGCGCCGTATCCGCCGACCTGCGCCGAGGTCGGCGTCCAGGTGAACGTGCCCGAGGAGTTCGAGGCGTCCGTCGCGAACGCTCCACCCCCGGTGATCGCGGAGCCGGACGCCGTCAGGGATAAGATCGGATCGCCGTCCGGGTCGGAAGCGCTCACGGAAAACGTGACCGGCGTGCCCGCTACCGTGGCGCGGGTGGCCGGAGCCGAGACGACGGGCGCGCGATCCGACGGGAACGCATCCGTGACCGTGATCGCGGTCGAGGCCGAGCCCGTCAGCGTGTTGGTTGCCGTGAAGGTCACCCCGTAACTGCCCGCCTGGGTATAGGTGGGCGTCCACGAAAGGGTGCCGGCACTGTTGGATGAGTTTTTCGTGAACGTCGCGCCTGCCGCCAGCGCCGTCCCCGCGGCGGTCAGATTGCCGATCGCATCGCCGTTCGGATCCGTGGCGACGGCGACGAGGCTTAACGGCGACCCCTCCCACACCGCGACGGTTGCCGGTACCGTGACCGTTGGAGGGAGGTCGATGGCCTTCACCCGAACCGTCGTGGTCGCGACGCTGGTCCCAGGGGTGGGCATCACGTTGTCCGACGCGGACCAGTGGATCGTGTAGTTGCCGGCTTGCGTTGAATTGGGCGTCCCCGACAGCGTGATGCTCGGAGTCGTCGTCGGCCCGACGGAGGCAGGGCCCGAAAGGAACGGCGCGTTATTGGCCTGGCTCAGGGTCACGAGCTGCCCGGCGTCGGGATCCGTAGCTGTCGCGGTGACGGACACGGGCGATGCCACGGTGCCTTCCACCAGGGCCGGCGTCGTGATGACGGGGTTGTTGGGGTCGTCGACGATGATGGCGCCCAGACCGTCAGCGTCGAACCAATCGGAGCCCAGTTTGTAGGTGTTGTCGAAGTCGTAACCCACGCAAGGGGTACCGAACGAGGTCGGGTCGGGCCCGAGGTTCCCGTACGGGAGGAAGCTCAGCGCGGGAGTGCCGGATGCGCCTGTGACCACGACGGTGAACATGCGCTTCAAGCCGCCGGCCTCGGGTATACCCGTCGCCTGCCCATACTTCATCTCACTGGCATCGGCGCCGAACGGAGTCGAGGGAATCGTGAACGTCGCGAGCTGATTCGTTACTCCGCTGAACGCGACAGTCCCGCCGATGGCGCCGATGTTGACGGCATACGAGTTCCACGTCCCCAGATCGCCGAAGAACGAGGGCGAGTCGCACGTAGCGAGGGAACCGTTCTTGTTGTGATTGGTGTTCACCCACACGCTCACCGTGGTCGGCGTTCCGTTGGGCTGCATGCGGTCGGCCGAGGTCCAGATGCCGTCCCCGTTCGTATCCATGTACATGTATTGCGCGCGGGACGTTCCGGTGAGACACAGGAACAAGAGGAGAGCCGCGGAGACATTCCGAACGAGGCCAAGGAACGCTCGATGCATGAACCCACCCGAAGGGAGAGAGCCGAACTGCAGAGAGGTTATTGTACGACTTCGCCGTGGCCGATACAAGACGTAAGACGCTGTGGAGATGTCAAATGCGAGCGGGCGAGGCCGCAGCCTCCGCCCACCCGCAAGGTCAATCGCAGTCCCTACTTCACTGTCGCGGTGAACCGAAACGTCCGCTCCGGTGTGTTCTTCGTCCACTCGGTCCGATACTCCAGCCGGACGGTCTGGCGGCCGGGCCTCGCGGCGCGGAAGCGCCAGGTCTCGGTTCCGTGACCTCCCGACTTCACCGCGTACATCCCCTTCCCTTCGGGTACCAGCACGCCGGCCTCGGGGCTTACGAGAGCCCAGGCGAAACCGTTCGCGTGATTGGATTCGAGCACGACCGTCTCGGTCTGGCCCGGACGCATCGTGATTTCCCTGCCGTCGTCGGCGGGTTTCATGGTGCCCGCGTGCGATTCGCGGCTTTCCTCCGCGTCATGCGCGCTCTTCGACGACTCCTTCGACGCAGTCTTCGACGCGGTCTTTGACCGCTCCTTCGTCGCGGTCGCCGTCACCGCCTTCGCGCGGACCTTGTGGCTCTTGTCGCTCGTGGCGCTCTTTGTACTCTTGGCGTCGGCGGCCCGGATCTCCGCCTCCGGAGGCTTCGCGCTCGCCCCCTGCTTCCCCTGCTGGCATCCGGCAAACGCCACGATGAAAATGCCCGCCGCCGTCAGAACACGGAGCCACAGCTTCATCCCGTCCTCCTCTTCCATGGGACAGCCAACTACTTCCCTTGCGGACTGAAGCACAGGGATTGCGGGTCGGTAGGGGGAATGTAAACTACAATTGCCCGAAGCGAATCAATCGAATCCTGACCCCACCCAAGGAGACTCCGTGGCCACCACGACACCGGCCGAGATCCGGGACGCGGGCCGCATGATGTCCGCGGCCGATCATCCGGGAACGATCGGCGCCTACTATCCATTCTGGGATGCCCAGTACCGGCCCTTCCTGCTCCAGGCGGTCAACGCGATTCCGCCCGACCGCCTCGATTTCAAGCCGCGGCCGGAATTGTTCACGGCGCACCAGATGATCCTCCACATCGCCGAGGCCGAGCGCGGGTGGATCCATAACGTGGTGGATGGTGGAACGTACGAGGAGTGGGTGATTCCCGCCGATGATCCGGCGCAGGGGTGGAAGGCCACCTACGACGCCCCGGATCACGCCGCGTTGCTCCGCCTGCTCGAGCAATGGCATCGCCCGACGCAGCGCTGGTTCGAGCGGCAGGCATCCGAGTTGTCGCGCGTGATCACGTCGGGGCGCTCTTCGGACGGAGCCGAGCGCCGCTACACGCTGCACTGGATCCTGGACCACGTGCAGGAGCACGAGATTCACCATCGCGCGCAACTCAACGTGTATCTGAGGCTGATGGGGATCGAGCCGCCGTCGATCTAGGGCGGCGGCGTCAGGGCGGGGATCGAGCCGCCGTCGATCTAGGGCGGCGGCGTCAGGGCGCGGAGACCGCCGTGCCGCTCACCCGCACCTCCTGGGTGTCGGCCAGCTTCAAGAACAGGAACTGAGGCAGGCTGATCGCGTAGTCGGCCAGAGAGACCCGGAACGTGGTCTTGAACGAGATCGCACCCCGCTTGTAGGTCACCTCCACCGGGATCCGGATGCGGCGGGTCACGCCGTGAAGCGTGAACGCCCCCTCGACGTCGAGCGTCGTCGCCTTTCCCGTGGCCAGCGATGCGCCCCCGGCCGCGTGGATGGCGGCGCCGTCGAACACCGCCTTGGGATACTTCGCGGTTTCCAGGTGGTTCTCTCTCATGTGCTGGTTCCGTTTGGCGATCCCTGTGTCGAGGCTCGCCATGTCCACCTCGAAGTGAACAGTCGCGGAATCACCCAGCTGCGCCGGATCGACGTCGATGGTTCCCTCCAGGCGGCCCGTCTTCCCCTCGAAGCGCTCCATGGGCGCCTTCGAGATGAAGACGACCTTGCTGTCGCCTCCGGGCCGCACCTGGAAGACAGCCGCGCTCGCCCCGCTCGGCCCCCCCGCGCCCACCAGCACGAGGAGCAAGGTCAGACGAGCCAGATTCGCAGCGAGTCCCCTCACAACGTTCCTCTCATACTCCGGCCCCTTCAGTAGAGCAGATGGAGCTGCAGCAACGTCTCGATGAAGTCCCGCCCGGACAGGGCCGGGCCGTTCTCGTACGTGGTCCTGCGCACCAATGCTTCGAGCGTGACGTAGGACTGCGGCATCACGAACACTCCTCCGCCCCAGCGCGAGCGGGCTCCCGTCGCCAGGTTCCGATCCGGATCGTAGAAGTCATACGTCGCCTTCAGCTCGAGCCCCTGGTGGAGCAGGACCGTCGCCTCGTGCGAGGTCACGATCCCCTCCACTGCCGTCCCACCCACGGGATCGTCCCGAAAGAGGTCCGCCTCACCCAGCCAGGTAACCCGGTTCCACGTGAGATATCCGTACGCGCCGCGCGTGTCGTGGTCGACCAGGTCTCCCGGATGGTGATACCCCGATACTCCCAGCGCCGCTCCCACCGGACCCACACGCGCCCGATAGATCGCGTTCAGCACGCCGGCCGCCTTGGTGTCGCTGTCGAACGAGGTCCCGCGGCTCCCGTTCACGACCCCGACCTGGACGTCGAAGGGACCCCTGGAGAATCCGGCCTCCAGGCCCACGTCGCTGTTCCCCGGCGGCATGAAGCCGAGATCGGCGCGCACGTACATCGTGTGGTCGTCGAACTTCCAGCCGTACGACGGGACGAACCGGCCCGCTTTCAAATAGACGGCCGGGAAGAAGTAATCGGTGCCGAACATCTCGTAATTCCCCGACTGACCGCGGTCGTAATACAGGGTCACCTTGGGGTCCAGCTGAAAAGCGAAGTAGAGGTCCGCCTGCATCTGGAAAAAGTTGAGGTGGCTCTGGGGCACGTCCGCTCCCACGTAGAACTCGCGGAAGTCCGCGCCGACCTGAATCTGGGTTCCCAACTTCTGCTCGATCTCCGCGGCCGCCGCGGGCCTGTGCTTGAGCCAGGCGATCTCCTCGGGGATCAACCGCTGCGTCGCGTACGTGTTCCGGAGGCCGCCGCCCGAGGGATTCACGTGGCATAGGGCGCACTTCTGCTCGTAGCGCGCGGTGTAGCGCGGCATCGCACGGGCCGCGAGGGGCACCGCCGATATGACGAGGCCCGCGCCGAGCGCCGCCACCGCGATCCGGATCCGCCTCACCTGTCGCATCGCTCCCCCCTAGTTGTTCCGCGCGCCTTCGAGAATCCAGTCGCGGATCACGGCTGGGTAGGGCGGCGATAGTCCGAGGGTGCCCTGAGGCATCGGCCCTCCGTACTGCCCCGAATTGGTGATCTTTCCGTACAACGTGGAATGCGCCGGATCGAACGGCGTTACGATCCTCGCGGGAGCCGGGTATGCGCTCCTCGACTGCGTTAGTCCCTCGTAACTATCAATCGGGAAGGCGTGGCACCCCAGACACCAGCCCTGGAGAATTGGCTGCACGTCGTTGACGAACGACACCGTCGTCGCGAATCCCGTCGCGCCCACCTCCGTGACCCCGGGTCCCAACGAGATCGCGCACGGGTGGGCGCCGCCCGTCTGCGGCGTGAACTGGACGGTCACCATGATCGACGTGGCGGGCGCGAGACTCGCGGGCCCGCCTCCAGCGACTATGGTGAAATCGGAGCAAGTGGAAACCACGTTGAGGAGTAATGGAGCAGTGCCCACGCTGTAGATCTGGACCGTCTTGATGGTGGAACCGCCGGCCTTGACGACGCCGAAGTCGAGGGTGTCGGGAACACTGATGCCGGCCGCGCCGACCGGCTGGAACGCGCCGGCCCCGGCCAGCGAGACGCGCGGCGAGTTGGGCCCCAGATCGAGCGTGCACGGAAAGTTGCCCACGCCGCCCGGCGCGAACCGGAGCACCAGGGTCAAGGATCCTCCCGGTGGAATCGAGTACGGCCCGCCTCCGGATTGAATCTGGTACTCGGAGCAGGCCACCGCCGCGGTGCCGGTCAGGTCGGCAGTGCCGGTGTTCCGGAGCGTGACGGTGCGGAGGGCCGAATCGCTGAGAGCGACGGTGCCGAAGTCGAGCGCGGCCGCGGACAACTCGGGCGAGGCAAGGCGCCGGGGAGGCGTCCCCAAGTCGGAGCACCCCGCGACGACCGCCGCGAGGGATGCCACCAGGAAGAAGAGCCGGGAGCCCGTGCGCGAAGTGCGCGCGCCATTCTGTCGGAACATGGATGCGCGGAAAGTATCGCAGAAGGCGGATCGGTCACGCTACAGGTCCGAGTGTGACCGGCGTCACACTCCCGCCGGACCGGCCGCGCGCCACCGCTACCGGGGGCGCGCCCGCAAATGCCGCTCCGCCGCGAGCGAGTCGCCCGCCATCAGCTCCAGCACGCCCGCGTTCGCGCGGTTCGCCGGATCCACCTGAACGGCGCGGCGCCGGTCGTCCAGCGCTTTCTCGTGATCCCCCATCGCCGCGTACGCGAGGGCGCGGTTCGCGTACGCGTTCCACGACGTCGGATCCAGCTCGATCGCTCGCGAGAAGTCGGCGACGGCTCCGGCCAGGTCGCCGCGGCGGTACCGGATCGCCCCGCGATCGTTCCACGCGCGCACGCTCCCCGGCTCCAGCTCGATCGCGCGGCCCAGGGAGACCAGCGCCGAATCCTCGCTCCCCAGCCTCGCGAGTACGACCGCCTGGTTGTACCAGTTGGCCGCGATCCGCGGGTTCAACGCGAGCGCCTGGGCGTAATCGCGGCGAGCCTCTTCCAGGCGCCCCGTCCTCCGGTAGTAATTGCCGCGGTTGGTGTAGGCCGCGACGATCCGGCCTGGGTGCTTCTGGATGGCGTCGGTCCAGAATGTCTCGGGATCGTGCCACACGTCACAGCGCTTCCACGTCTCGGCCAGGGAGAACGGGGCGAGCAGGATGAAATAGCCGGCCAGCGCCGCGATCCACGCTCTCTTCCGCGAGCCGGATGGGCGCTCGTCCAGCCACCAGGAGAGCGCGAAGAAGAGTCCGACGTACGGAAGGTACGTGTAGCGCTCCGCCATCACGGCCGTTCCGACGGTGGCGAACTGGAGCACGAGCGCGATGTTGATGAAGAAGAACGCGACCCCGAACAGGACCGGGCGGTTCCGCCGAAAGACGATGACCAGCGCCGGCAGCGCCACCGCGAGCGCCGCGAGCGAGAGCGGATACGATGGCGGAAGGGCGTGCCCCGCGCCGCCCGGAGGATACGGGTAGATGGCGGAGAGACCAACGGGCACGAGCATCTTGCCCACGTACTGGACCGTCCCGTAGGCGGCGAACATCGCCCGCTCCAGCAGGCTCCACGATAACGGCGACTGCAGGGCGCCCTGCGATCGCTGCACGCTCAGGGTCACGAATCCCCCAGCGGCGGCGAGAGCGAGGAACGGAACCTTCTCCAGCAGGAGCCCCGGACGCAGAGGCCGCCTCCGGAGATAGTCGACCGCGAGCATCGTGAGCGGGAGGACCACTGCGGCCGGCTTCGAGGCCACCGACAGCAGAGCGGCGGCGAACGCCGCGACGAGCCACGAGAGGCGGCGCTCGTCCACGTAGCGAAGGTAGGCGATCAGCGCGATCAGATAGAAGAACGCGTAGAGCACGTCCTTTCGCTCGGCGATCCACGCCACCGATTCCACGTGCAGCGGATGGATGCCGAAGAAGAGGGCGGTCACCACGGTCGTCCAGAACCGGCCGCGCGACAGTGCGCGGACGAAGAAAAACACCAGCGCCGTGTTCGCCAGGTGCAGCAGGAGGTTGAGCCAGTGATACGAGGCCGGGTCGAACCCCGAGATCCGGTAATTCAGCGCGAGAGACGCGATCGTGAGCGGGTGCCAGTTGGCCGCGACCTGGGTGGTCAGGATCCCGCCCAGAGTCGGGTGCGACACCAGCGGGTTCAGCGTCACGTAGTAGTTGTCGTCCCAATTCACGTAGCCGTTGCCCAGGCTGGGGATGTACGCGGCGAAGGTGAGGAGCAGGATGCCGAGGAGGGCCAGCCCCCAACGCCCCCGTAGGGGGCCCAGGCGGCGTTCCGGCTTACGCGGTGGGGCTTGGGGTCGGTGTCTTGCCGCTCTTGCCATGGCGCGGCGAGGATACGGCACCGGGGCCGAATTTCTTAACTCCAATCGCAGCAGCAAGATCCCCTAAAAGGGCCCCCCGAACTGCAGAAAACCGAGGACCAGGGTTCCCGGGAGGCATCCAAGCGTGATACCGTCATCCACTCGGTTTTCCCATTTGACCGTTTTCCCGTGGACCGTGGTTCCGTCGTTCACCCCTGTGCAGGCCATCCATGCGTCGTTTCCCTCTCGCTCCATGCCTGTTGATTCTCTCCGCCCTGCTGAGCGCCGAATGCGCGGCTTCCCTTCCCCTAGCCCGGAATGACCGGGGTGGGGTCGAAATCGGGAGCGCGTGGCCGGCAAAGCTCGACCCTGATGCGGGTGTTCCGATCTCCGCGCCGAAGGCCGAGCCGGCTTCCTGCGTCGGCCCGGTCCTGACCGGCGCCGCCTCCTTCTACCACCCCAGCTTGAACGGTCTCCGCACCGCGAACGGCGAGACCTACAGCGACCGCGCCCTGACCGCGGCCCACCTGACGCTCAAGTTCGGCACCCGCGTCCGGGTGACGAATCTGGAGAACCACCGAAACGTGGTGGTCACGATCAATGACCGGGGACCCTACGTGCGCGGCCGGATCATCGACCTCTCCCGGCGCGCCGCGAGCGCCTTGGGATTCGTGGAGCAGGGAGTCACGAGGGTCCAGGTCCAGCCTCTCTAATACGGGGGATACTGGGGATACGGGGCTTCGGGGTATCATCTTCGGGTGATGCTCCGACCCCGATTTCTCGCCTCCGTCCTCGTCGCTTCCGCCGTCCTCTCCGTCATCGCGCGCCCATCTCCGGGCGCCACCCTCCGCGTTGGCCCCGACAAGTCGTACAAGACCGTTCATGCGGCCGCGGAGGCGGCGCAAACCGGGGACCTGGTCCTGATCGACGCGGGGGTCTACGCCGCCGACGTGGCGCGGTGGAAGGCGGACAACGTGACGGTCCGCGCGGTGGGGGGCCGCGCCCATCTCCGCGCCGACGGGGCGCAGGCGGGCGGCAAGGGAACCTGGATCGTGAGCGGGAAGAACTTCACCGCGGAGGGGATCGAGTTCTCGGGCGCCGCGGTCCCCGATAAAAACGGCGCCGGCATCCGGTCGGAAACCGAGGGCACCCTGGTGCTCCGCGGCTGCTACTTCCACGACAACGAAGAGGGGATCCTGGGCGGAGCGGACTCGATGCTGATCGAGAGCTGCGTCTTCGACAAAAACGGCGCGTCCGACGGCAGGACGCACAACCTCTACGTGTGGGGACGCTCGTTCACCATCCGCGACTCGTACACGCACCGCGCCGTGATCGGGCACAACATCAAGACGCGGGCCAAGAACAATTACATCCTCTACAACCGGATCTCGGACGAAGCCGACGGGTCGGCCAGCTACGAGGTCGACGTCCCCGACTGCGGGCGGACCTACCTCATCGGAAACGTCATCGAGCAGGGGCCGCTATCGGAGAACGGCGGCATCGTCGCCTACGGCGCGGAGAGCGGCGACAACGCTCCGTTCCTGTACGCCGTCAACAACACCTTCGTGAACAACCGGCGGCAGGGTGGAACGTTTCTCCAGCTGCGGGACGGGACCAAGGGGCTGGTCCGGAACAATATCTTCTACGGGCCGGGCACTGTCCGGTCGGGCGGCGACGTGGCGGAAGATCACAATTACGTGGAGCCCGCTGCCGCGAACGCCGCGCGCTTCCTGGCGCCGGGCGCGTACGATTTTCACCTGACCGGCCGCTCGCCGCGGAGCATCGTGGACGCCGCGGCGCCGCCGGGGGGCGCCCCGTCGGGCTTTGACCTCACGCCCACCCGCGAATACGTGCACCCGGCCAAGAGCCGACCCCGCCCCGCGGCGGGCGCGCTGGACGTCGGGGCCTTCGAGCTGGAGAAGAAGTAACCCCCTTCCTCGCGCCGTTCACGGCCATCAGCCCTGACCCGACGGGGTCAGCCCCACGTGCCGAGGGCGCGACGGATGAGGATCATCTGGCCGACATGATAGGCGCTGTGATCCGCGGCCAGGAGCAGTTCGCGGAGATAGGTCTGACCGTCGCCGTTCGGCACGCGGCCGAAGAGATCGATGGCGGGGTCTCGGGCCAGATCGCACAGCGCCTGGCGTTCCCTCAGAAATCCCGCCACGCTCGTCTCCCATGCCGCGTCCGAGTCTGGAGTGGCCGACTGGGGCCAGTACTCCTCCGGCCATTTCGGCTGGGAATACTGGGAGCTCCGGCAGAATTCGAGGATGTCGTGCTGCGTGCGCCGGAGATGCTCCAGCACTTGCCACGGCGAGTGGGGAATCCCCTCCGGCACCGCTCCGCGCAGCCGGGGATCCAGCCCATCGATCGAGGCCTCGAAGGAGACGTGCGCGTCCTCCCATTCGAGCAGCTTGGCCAACTGATCGCGCAGGCCCGCGTCCCGGTCCATCAGGACGGGAATGATAGCACCGGCGGCAACGCTCCCATCTCTGGATTGGTGCGGGCGGACGGGGTAGTCTCCCCGGATGCCAAAGCCTCCCGAGGAGGATCCCCGCCCGACGGATCCGACCCTCGCCTACAGAAACGAGGAGTTCTTGGAGAGCGAGGCGGCGCGTCCGATCCGGATCCTCTCCGAGTACCTGTATCCCCTCGAAGCGTTTCACCGGCACTCCGTGCGCGACACGATCGTTTTTTTCGGCTCGGCCCGGATTCGCGAGGATGGGCCCATGGGCCGCTACTACCAGGAGGCGCGCGAGCTGGCGCGCCTGGTGACCGAATGGTCGAAGAGTCTCCAGTCCCCGGGACGGCGCTACATCGTCTGCACCGGCGGGGGTCCGGGGATCATGGAGGCCGCGAACCGCGGGGCCCTGGAGGGCGGCGGCCGGACGATCGGGCTGAACATCGGCCTGCCCCACGAGCAGCGTCCCAACCCGTTCATCACTCCCGGTCTCTCGTTCGAATTCCATTACTTCTTCATGCGGAAGCTCTGGTTCGCGCACCTGGCGCGGGCGATCGTGGTGTTTCCGGGAGGCTTCGGGACCCTGGACGAGATGTTCGAGATCCTCACCCTCTCCCAGACGCGAAAGCTGGACAGCACGATGCTTGTGCTGCTCTACGGAACGAGCTACTGGAACGAGCTCCTGAATTTCGACGCGCTGGTGAAGCACGGCATGATCGAGCCTGCCGATCTCGGCCTCTTCCAGCAGGTGGATCAGCCGCGCGCCGCGCTCGAGGCGCTGAAGAAAGGCCTGGGTAGCGAGCAGGGACCCGCGGAGCCGGCGTTCGCCCCCTCGGTCACCCCCGAGCACCCCCGGCCCCGGCGTCCGGAAGAACCTCGGGGACCGCGGGAGTGACGGGGCGGCGCCCCCGCGGCAGGCGCGGACGGCCCGCTCCGCCGGCGGGCCGCGCCTCCGGCGGCCGGAAGTCGCGCGCAGCGCTCCCGATCGCACTGGCCCTCGCCGGGCTCGCCGCGGTTACGCTCCTCTCCTACTCCGGGGTCTACGACCACGCCTTCGTGCGCTGGGACGATCCCACGTACGTGGAGGAAAACCCGCTCGTCCTGACCCAGCAGGCCGGCCCTCTGCTCCGCGCCGTCGTGGCCGGGAACTACCACCCCATGACGATGCTCTCGCTGGCGGCCAACGCCTCGAGCCCGCTGTCGCCACGCCCGTTTCTCGCGACCAACGTGCTGCTGCATGTTCTGAATACGGGCCTGGTCTTCTGGCTTTCGTATCTGCTCTTTCGCCGGCGCGCGCTCCCCGCGTTCCTCGTCGCGCTCTTCTTCGCCGTGCACCCCATGCACGTGGAGTCGGTCGCATGGGTTTCCGAGCGAAAGGACGTGCTCTACGCCTCTTTCTTTCTCGCCGCCGCGATCGCCTACCACCGGTACCTCGAGACCAAGACGCGGACCTGGCTGGGCGCGGCGTTCGCGCTGTTCGTGCTGTCGTGCCTCTCGAAGGCGGTGGCCGTGACTTTCCCCGCGGTCATGCTCTTGCTGGACGCGTGGAAAGGCCGGAACGTCCTGGACCGGAGAGGGCTGCTCGAAAAAGCTCCGTTCGTCGCCGCCTCGATTCTGGTCGGGTTGATCGCGATCAGCGCGCAAGCGGGCGGGGATTTCCATGGTCTTTTCCTTCGGGGAAGCGAGAGCGCGACGGCCCTGCCCGAGACCTTCCCGTTCACGCCGTTCCAGCGCGTCGCGTTTCCCGCGTACGGCCATCTCCAATACGTATGGAAGCTGTTCGTGCCCGCGCGACTCGCCGCGTTCTACCCATACCCGGCGACCATCGCCGAGTCCTACCAGCCAAAATACTTCGTCGCGATTCTGTTCCTCCTGGCATCGGTGGCGCTTTTCGCCTGGAGCCTCCGCCGCTCGCGCGTCCTCGCCTTCGGCCTGGGCTGGTACTTCGCGACCCTCCTCCCCGTCATGCAATGGATCCCCGTCGGATCGGCGGTCATGGCGGATCGGTATAGTTATCTCCCCTACGTCGGGCTTTTTTTTATACTGGCCGCCGGCGTCACCGCCCTGATCGACAGGCGGCCGATGCTGCAGGTTCCCGTCCTGGCGGCCCTGGGCCTCGCGGCCGCGATGCTGATCGTCGTGACAGTGCGCCAGGTCGGGGCATGGAAGGACACCGAGGCGCTCTGGACCGCGGTGATCCGGAGCTCCCCGAATTCGGACAAGGCTTACGCCGCGCGCGGGAACTTCCGTGGGCGGAGCGGCCGGGTGCAGGAGGCGATGAGCGACCTGATGATCGCCAGGCGGCTGAATCCGAATCGCGCCGAGGTGTACGAGGACCTGGGAAATGCCTACGGTATCCTCGGGAACGTGGACTCGGCGCTAGTCCTCTTCGACCAGGCGCTGCGCATCGATCCAAAGCTGGGCCACACCTACTCCAACCGGGCGATCGCCTACCTGCGGATGGGCCGCGCCCAGGATGCCCTCGCCGACCTCGCACGGGCGGAAGAGCTGGTGCCGGCTGATGCCGCGTCCCTGCACTTCCCGCGCGGGAACGCGTATTTGCAGCTGGGGCAGGCCGCCCGGGCAGCCGACGAGTTCGGCCGCGCGATCGAAGCAGGCTCGGGAGGAGCCGACGCGTACGCCAATCGCGGGATCGCCCGCTCCATGCTCGGCGACGCGGCCGGCGCGGCGGAGGATTTTCGCGCGGCGCTACGCCTGAATCCGAACCACCCCGAGGCCCGGGCCCGACTCGAGGCTCTCGGACTTACCCAGACAAGGAGGCCGTGATGTCCCAGCTTCGCCCTGTGGTTCGCTTGCTGTTGGCGACCGTATTCCTCTCCGTCGCGTCCGTTCCGGCCGCCTCGGCGGACACCTCGGCCGGGCTCCGTGCCGGCTTCAGCTCGAATCCGGATCAGTTCCTCTTCGGCGCCCAGCTCAACATCGCCCCGGTGGGACGGAACGTCTACATCGTTCCCAGCGCCGAGGCCGGTGCCGGCGACCACGCCTTCACGCTCTCGTTCAACGGCGACGTGCAGTACCGGTTCGACGTGCGGCGCGGGTCGGAAGTCCGCCCGTACGCGGGAGGCGGCCTCTCGCTCTACTACGTCAACCTGGACGCCGGGGGAGGAAGCGACACCAACATGGGCGTGGACATCCTCGGCGGGATCTTCTTTGGCAGAGTGTCCGGCAATCCGATGTTCGTGGAGGCGAAGGCCGGCCTGACCGACCGGGTCCCGGACTGGAAGTTCATCTTCGGGATCAATTTCTAGCGGCGGAGGGAGCGGCCCGGGCGCCGCGGCGCTGAGCCTCCTGCGCGTCGGCCAGGGCCCCCGCCTTGTCGCCGACCGCGGCACGGGCCCCGCTCCGGTAGAGGTAATACAGGCCCACCCGCGCTTCGCCGGGGGGCGCGCGCCGGATGGCCTCGTCGAACGCGGGGATGGCCTCCGCGGAGCGCTTCAGCTGGATCAGGGAATAGCCGAGCGTGCCGTACTGGAGATAGGCGTCCGGATTCTCGGGCCCCAATTCGATCGCGTGCCGGCTGTCGGAAGCGGCGGCCTCGTACTGCTCCGTCTTCACGTACGCGAGCGCGCGGTTCGCGTACGCGTCGCGCTGCCCTGGATTCAGCGCGATGGCGCGTGTGCAGTCGGCGATGGTGCCGGCGTTGTCCCCCATCTCCAGCTTGAGGGCGCCCCGATTGTTCCACGTGTCCGCGTTGTTCCCCTGCAGGGCCAGGGACCGGTTCAGCGAGACCAGCGACTCGTTGTAGCGTCGCATCGACGCCAGGGCGTTCCCCCGGTTCAGCCACACCTTGGCCACGTTCGGATTGAGCATGATGGCCTCGTCGAAGTCCTCCACTGCCTGGGCGTAGCGTCCCGTCTCGCTGTAGTAGAAGCCGCGGTTGTTGTAGGCGTCCGGGATGCGATGAGGGTATTTGGCGATGGTGTCGTCCCAGAGCGTCTCCGTGTCCTGCCAGACGTCGCACCGCTTCCAGGTCGCGAATGCGGAAACGGGGATCAGGAGCAGGACCACGACGGCGAGGGCCGCCTTCACCGGGAATCGTTGGGGGAGGCGCTCGCGCGGCTCGTCCAGCCACCACGTCAGCGCCAGGAGGAGCCCGATGTACGGAATGTACGTATAGCGGTCGGCCATGGTGGCGCCGCCGATCGAGAAGAACTGGAGCACCAGGATGATGTTGATGAAGTAGAACGCCAGCCCGAAGAGCACCACCCGGTTTCGGCGGAAGATCAGGACCAGCCCCGGAAACAGGATCAGAGCTGCGATAAACGCCGCGGCGTATTCCGGGCCGAAGCTCCCGGGCGCCAGGCCGGGATAGGGGTAGATGGCTGAGAGCCCCGTCGGCACGAACAGCTTCACCACGTACATGACCGATCCGTACGCCGCGAACAGGACCTTCTGGAGCGGGTTCCAGTGCTCGGTGATGGCCCCGCTGGAACGCTGCACGTGGAGCGTCAGGAAACCGACGATCAGCGCGACCGCGAAGAAGGGCGCTTTCTCCAGCAGCACCTGCCTCGTCAGCCGTCGCTTCCGGAACCAGTCGATCGCCAGCAGGGTAAGCGGGAAGACCACCGCGGCGGGCTTGGAGGCCGCCGAGAGCACGAAAGCGCCGAGCGCCGCGGCCAGCCACGCCGGAGAGCGCCGCGCGCCGCCCGGACCTGCCCTCCCCGGACCGTCCACATAGCGCAAGTAGGCGATCAGTCCGGCCAGGTAGAAGAGCGCGTAGAGCACGTCCTTTCTCTCCGCCACCCAGGCCACCGACTCCACGTGCATCGGATGGATGCCGAAGAGAACGGCGGTGAGGATCGGCGTCCAGCGCCGCCCGCGCGACAATGCCCGCACGAAGAAGAAGACCAGCGCCGTGTTGGCCAGATGGAGGAGGACGTTGGTCCAGTGGTAGGCGGCCGGATTCAGTTTCGCGAACTGGTAGTTCAGGGCGAGGGACCACATGGTGAGCGGATGGTAATTCCCCGCCACGGGAGTGGTCAGGAGGGCCCCGGCGGTCGGGTGCGCGACCAGCGGGTTCTCGGTGACGTAGAAGTTGTCGTCCCAATCGGTGAAATCGTTGTCGAGGCTGGGAAGGTAGACCAGGAACGTGAGCGCGAGAATTCCCAGGAGCCAGAGCGGCCACAGCCGGTCCGAGGCGGGCGCGGCCGCGACCCCGGAGGCGGAAGTGCGGCGGCGCGGATCCGCTTGCGTCGCGGGCGCGCGGCGGCCCGGGTCCTGCCGGGCGGGGCGTCTTTTGGATCCGCGGGGGGATCGGCTCACGCTTGCCCCGTCACGCCTCGGCGGCGCTAGCCCGTCCGCGCAGATCGGACGGGAAATGCGCCGATCGCACCAGCGCCGCCCGCGCCAGCCCGAACTCGAGGGCGGTGCCGATGCAGCCGAACCCGTAGCGCACACTGCGGGCGAAATTGATCGACGAAGCGTCCTCGGCGTAGCGCGTGGGGCAGCTGACCTCGGCGACCATGTACCCCGTCCAGATGACCTGGGCCAGCATCTGGTTGTCGAAGACGAAATCGTCCGAGTTCCGGTCCAGGGGCAGCGACTCCAAGACCTTCCGCGAGAAGGCGCGGTAGCCGCTGTGGTATTCGGAGAGCTTCGCCCCCAGGAAGAAATTCCCGATCAGGGTGAGCCCCCGGTTCGCCACGTAGCGCCACAGGGGCATTCCGCCTTTCAGCGCGTAGCCGCCCAGGATGCGCGAAGCGAGCACGCAGTCATAGAGGCCGGAGCGGATCAGGGAGACCATCGCGGGGATGAGCTTCGGGGTGTACTGGTAGTCGGGGTGGACCATGATGACGATGTCGCCGCCCGCGTCCAGCGCCGCGCGGTAGCAGGTCTTCTGGTTCCCGCCGTAGCCCAGGTTCCGCTCGTGGACGACGACCTGCACTCCCGGCAACCCGCGCGCCACGTCCACGGTCCGGTCGCGGCTCTGATCGTCCACCACGACGACGAGATCCACGACGCCCTGCGCCATCACCTCGTCGTACGTCTTTCGGAGGGTGGCCTCGGCGTTGTACGCGGGCATGACCACGACGACCTTGGAATGGGGGGGCATCCGATCAGGGTAGCCGGTTTCGCTAGGAAGGGATAGGGGCGGAGGGACGGGGGCGATCGTCTCCGTCCTCCGGCCTATCGCGTTCCGGTAGCCCGGCCCGTGGCCTTGCGGCGCTGCGGGGGTTTCGCGCGGCGGCTGGGGACTAGTTCGATAGCGCTGCTATGGCGCCAGAGGTCGGCTAGGTTTTCCGCGATCTGGTCGGCTACTGCGCCGTCGTTCCAGTAGCCGCCATGCGCTAGGGGGTTCCAGCTGGTGAGCCAGCTTCCCACGTTCACCGGCTGGTCCTCGGTCACCGAGGAAGCGTAGAGACGGCTGAGAGGCCGCAGAGGGTAGCCCAGCACGTCGTCGGGGTCGTAGAAGTTGACCCATCGCCCCTGCACTCCCGGATGGTGGCGCCGGAGGGCCGGCGGCGGCACGCAGATGGGGACTCCGAAGTCCGGATACCGGAGACTCCACAGCGCGAGCGGGCTTCCCATCGTGGCGAAGAAGGCGAGGGTCTCGCCGCGCTCGAGCGGCGTCGGGCCGACCCGCGCGAGCACTTCGGACCCGATGAAGCTCCGGCCGTTTTTCATCAAGTCGTAGAGGTAGTTGCTCGCGATCACCGTGCCGAGGCTGTGCGCGACAATGCAGAGCAGCGCCCGATCGCCGGCGCGCGCGGCCAGGCGGGTGAGCCCCGCCGCCACTTCCGCGTGGATCGCGTCATAGGCCGAACGATCGGAGTGGGTAGGCTGGTAGGCGATCGCGTCGGCCGCGAAATCCAGCATGAAGTGGCGCAGCCGCTGATAGCGAAGCGGGGCGGGCGCCCTCTTCAGCCGCCGCCACATCCGGTTCTCCGCCGGCTGGAGGGCGCAGCTCCAGTTCACCTCTTCGAAGATGAGCGCCGCGGCGGGGTTCTCCGCCAGCGAGCCGACCTTTCGGGCAAAGCGCTGCGTGACGGCGCGCACCAGCGGGGCGGAATAGCCGGGGTGCGTGCGGCCGACGCCGTGAAGGAAAGCGATGGCGAGAGGGTGGCCCATGGTGTCGCCACAATCATCGGGAGAGCGTCGGGCGGACTTGAGGCTATCCGCGCGCCCGACGCACGGGAGTGGCTGGAACGGGCCGGGCCGCGCCGCTCAGCGAGCGGCCTCGGGACCCGCGACGGCCACGGCGAGGGAGTCGCCCGGCTTCACGCGCCCAAGCCGGCGGGCCAGAGCGAGCGCGGGGCCGCGATACCCGCCGATCCGGTACTGGCCGATCAGGTACCGGAGGGCGACGGGATCGTCCGGCGAAACGCCGAACGCCCAGAAGGCCAGCGAATCCAGCGCCGGGTTTCGGGTCGGCTCGGCGTACACCTTGCCGGCCATGTCGAGTGCATCGGAAGTGGAGAGCGGCGGAGCGAGGTCGATGAGCTGCCGCGCCTCGGCGTCGCGTCCGCCGGCGCGAAGCGCGATTGCCGCCAGCCGGAGATCGTAGGAGCGAAGCCTCGCGGAATCGGCCGAGGCCATCTTGCGGAGGGTACCGACGGCCTGGTCCGTCGCCCCGGAGGCCGCCAGCCCGCGCGCGTAGGAGCGAATCGGCTTCGCGATCTCTTCGCGGTCCGGGTAGTCCCCTTCGGAGCGGAATCGCGAGGTGCCCGGATCGATCTCCAGCACTTGCAGGTCGGGCGTGACGCGGAAGAGGAACTCGTTCGGGAACACGGCGGGGGCCGCGGCGGACGCCGCGGACACGGACGCCGCGTCCCGCCGCCACTCGGGCTGCACGGTGGCGAGCGATGGATCGCGATACCAGATGCGGAGCGCCTGGCCGTCGTGGAGAGTCTGGTGGATCCCGAGGGTGCCGGTGCCGGCCACCGAGAGAAGCACTCGCGAGCCGGGGGGAAACGACGGCGCCAGTTTTCGAAAGCGGTCCCGCACCAAGCGCGTGGCCCGGCTCGCCTCGTCGAACCGCTGCTCGGTGATGACCAGGCCGTCCCCCGACACGTCCATGCCGCGTTGCCAGACGCCCAGCAGGACGAAGGCGGCGAGGAGCGCCGCGGCGACCCGCGGACGCGCCCGCGTGAGGAACGGAGCCGCCAGCAACGCAAAACCGGGGACCGCTATCGCCACGAAATAGGACGCCCACGGCCGGACGAAGAGGGACGGAAGGAGGAGCGGCGGAACCAGGAGGAGCGCACCCGCGAGACGGAGCCGCCGCGGCGGGATCGCCGCTTCGGCGGGCGTGCGCGGCGCCAGGCGCCCGACGGCGGCGAGGACCACGAGGGTCGCGGCGATCGCCGCCAGCGTCAGCCGTCCGGGCCATCGCGTCCAGGGACCGGTGAACGGGACGTTCAGCAGGGTGAGGAGGTACTGGAACAGGTAGTTCCACCACCGCTCGGGGCGCTCGAGCCCGACGTACCCCGTGGCGCCGCTCCGAAACCCGGCGTGGGCGAGGTTCCAGAGGCCTGGATGGATCGCCGCCCACGCGACCACGGCCGCGCCGTAGAAGGCCGCCGCGGGTAGAACGCGCGCCGGCCTCCGCCCCACGATCCAATCCCATGCGACGAGCACCGGAATCGCCGCGGCGGCCGTCTCCTTGGAGAGGAGGGCGCACAGGGCAACCGCGGCCGAGGCAGCGATCTTCCCCGAATGGCGGAGGTGGAGCGCGACCAGGAGAAAGACCAGCGCGAAAAGATCCTGGGATCCGCTGATCCACGCGGCGAGGGACGGGACGCTGGCCGCGGCCGCGAAGACGAGCCCGGCGAAAAGGCCAGTCCGCCGCCCCGCGAGCCGCTCCGCCAGGGAGCCCACGAGCACGGCCGCCATGGCGAGGAGCAGGAGATTCGCCAGATGACCCGCCAGGGATCCGGCCGGCCCCAACGCGAGGAGGCCCCGGAAATAGAGGCCCTGGGGAATTGGGCGGTAGAAAGTCTCGGCGCGGTTCGGCAGGAGGTACGCGCCGGGATCGGACTGCCCGCGGGTCAGAAAGAAGAAATCGTCCCAGAAATAGTCGAAGCCGACGCCGGGGGCCGCGAGCAGGACGACGAGGAGAGCCGGAAGAACCACCGCGCCAAGGAATCGCGTGGTCAGCCGGGCGGTAAATCCCATCGGGTCCCTCCGCGGTGCCGGGCGTCGAGCCGTTGCAATAGAACGCCGAAAGTATACGATCACGCCCGTCCAAGCCAAATCGCGCGCCCTGCCCACCCACCGGAGTCTCCCCGCGTGCCCGATCCGATCGAGCTGGAAAGCGTCGAGAAGCGCTACGACGGCGTGGCGGCGCTTCACGTGCCGCGCCTCACCGTCGGAGCCAGAACGACGTTGTCCGTCGTGGGCCCGAGCGGCTGCGGCAAGAGCACGCTGCTCCGCCTGGTGATCGGGCTCTTGACGCCCGACCATGGGAAGGTGTCGATCGCGGGGATCCCGATGCGGCCCGATACCCGGCCGGGGCTCCTTCCCCGCATGGGATATGTCATCCAGGAGGGGGGCCTCTTCCCGCACCTCACGGCCGCCGGGAACGTCACGCTCGCCGCCGAGGAGCGCGGATGGCCGCGCGAGCGCCGCGAGGCGCGCGTGGCCGAGCTGCTGGAGCTGACGCAGATGCCGCGCGAGCTCCTCGCGCGCTACCCTGCGCAGCTGAGCGGCGGCCAGCGCCAGCGCGTGGCCCTGATGCGCGCCCTGATGCTGGATCCCGAAGTCGTGCTCCTCGACGAGCCGCTCGCCGCCCTCGACCCCTTGATCCGCTCGGACCTGCAGCGCGACCTGAGGCGCGCGTTCGACCGCCTGGGAAAGACGGTGCTTTTCGTCACCCACGACGTGGCCGAAGCGGCGACGGTCGGAGACGAGATAGCGCTCATGCGCGCGGGCCACATCCTCCAGCGCGGAACCCTGCGCGACCTGGCGGAGCGTCCGGCGGATCCGTTCGTGACCCGTTTTCTGGGAGCGCAGCGGGGGGGCCTGCCGGTCTCGGCGGCGGACCGCGCCGGGGACCGTTCATGACGCGCCTGACCGGTCGCCGCGCGGCGGCGCTCCTCATCGCCGCGACCCTGCTCCTGATGCCCGCCGCCCGCCCGGTCTCTGCCGCCCGCAACGTCGTCGTGGGATCGAAGGCGTTCGCCGAGTCGTGGATCTTGGCGGACGCGCTCGCGCAGACCATGCAGCGTGAGGGGGTGCCGGGGGTCGAGCATCGTCGGAATCTGGGCGGGACCGAGATCGTCTTCCAGGCGCTCCGCACCGGAAGCGTCGACGTCTATCCCGAATACACCGGGACGATCCGTGAAGTCGTGCTACAGAGCCCGCGCCCGCTTTCCACGGCCGAGACGCGCGCGGCGCTCGCGCCGATGGGCCTGGGGATGAGCGATCCGATCGGGTTCAACGACAGCTACGCCATCGCCGTGACCGGGGAGACCGCGCGACGCTACGGCCTCCGCACGCTTTCGGACCTGGCGCGTCACCCCGAGCTCAGGCTGGGCTTGACCCACGAGTTCCTGGGACGTGCCGACGGATTTCCGGGACTCCAGCGCCGCTACGGGCTCACGACGAGGAACGTCCTTGGGATTCAGCACGAGCTGGCCTACGCCGCGCTCGCGGACGGGAAGATCGACGCGACCGACATCTACACGACCGATGCCCAGATCGCCCGGATGGGCCTCCGTGTGCTGGAGGACGACCGCGAGTTCTTCCCGCGGTACGACGCGGTCTGGATCTATCGCCTGGACCTGCCCCTGAAAGAGCCGCGCGCGTACTCGGCAATCCGGCGCCTGACGGGCGCGATCGACCAGGACCGAATGACCCGCGCGAACGCGCGAGTGGTGCTCGGCGGTTTGCGATCGGCGGAAGCGGCGGAATCGCTCCTCGCGGAAACGCCCCTCGCGGGCGCGGCTGCGGCCGCGGGCGGGGCGGGAGCCGCTCCCGCCCACGCGAGCCCGGCATGGAGCCGGGCGGCCCGCTCCATCCTGGCCAACACGGCCCAGCACGTGAAATTGGTCGCGTTGTCGCTCCTGGCCGCGATTCTGGTCGGCGTGCCGCTGGGAGTGTTCGCCACGAGGTCGCCGCGGATTGGTGGCGCGGTTCTCGCCCTGACCGGGCTGGCCCAGACCGTCCCGTCGCTCGCGCTCCTGGCCGTGCTCATCCCGGTGTTCGGGATCGGGGTCGTTCCGGCTCTCATCGCCCTTTTCGTCTACAGCCTGCTTCCGATCGTGCGGAACACGTACGTGGGAATGACCACGATCGCGCCGCCGCTCCTGGAGTCCGCCGACTGTCTGCCGCTCTCCCCCCGGTCGAAACTGACCCGGATCCGGCTTCCCTTGGCGTCGCCGTCCATCCTGGCGGGGATCCGGACGAGCGCGGTGATCAACGTCGGATCGGCCACGCTGGCCGCCCTGATCGGAGCCGGGGGGCTGGGCGAGCCGATCCTGACCGGGATCCAGCTTCGCCGTAACGGCCTCATCCTCGAAGGGGCCATTCCCGCAGCCGTTCTGGCGCTCCTGGTCGAGCGCGCGTTCGATGGGGTGGACCGAATCCTCATTCCCAAGGGGCTGCGTCTGGCCGCGTCCGGCGGGGCGAATGAACCCCGAACCGGGTTGGATTCATCTAGAATCAAAGGTGGGACGAACCCGGAGGAAGACCATGACGCAGACGCTCCCAGCGACCGAAACGCCTGAAATTCTGGCTACCCGCCTGGCCGATGCCCGGGCGCGGACCGATGAGATATTCGCCCGCCTGACGCCCGAGGCGCTGTACGAGCGCCCCATCGCCGAGCGCCACCGGCTCGTCTTCTACCTGGGGCACCTCGAGGCCTTCGACGGAAATCTTCTCCGCCAGGCGTACGGGCTGGCTCCGTTCCACCCGGACTACGACAAGCTGTTCGCGTTCGGCATCGATCCCACCGACGGCGGGCTTCCCAACGAGCCGGCCAGCGCCTGGCCGCGGCCGGAGCCGATTCTGGCCTACAACGCCCGGCTGCGCGCGGCGGCGGACGAGTGCGTGGCCGGCGTGCGCGCGATCCGGCCCGAGTTCGACGCCGCGACCATCTTCAACATGGCGATCGAGCACCGGCTGATGCACGCGGAGACCCTGGCGTATCTGCTCCACCAGCTCCCGTACGGAATGAAGCGCGGCGTGCCGGATGCTCCGATTCCGGGCGCCCAGGCTCCCCCGGCTCCCCCTGGTCAAAGGGGCGCGGGCACTGCCTCGCGGCCGATCCACATCCCGGCGGGCTCCGCCACCCTGGGTCGCGACCGCCGGTCGGGGCGATTCGGCTGGGACAACGAATTCGAGTCGAGCGTAAGGGGCGTGCCGGAGTTTTCCATCGATGAGCAGAAGGTGACGAACGGACGATTCCTGGAATTCGTTCAGGCTGGCGGCTACGACCAGCGCGGGTTCTGGTCCGACGAGAACTGGGCCTGGAAGGAGCGCCACCCAATCCGCCACCCCTCGTTCTGGGTGCCGGGGACCGGAGCCACGTGGCTCACGCGCGGGATGTTCACCGAGCAGGCCCTGTCGCACGACTCGCCCGTCTTCGTCAGCCACGCCGAGGCATCCGCGTTCGCGAAGTGGGTGGGCCGCTCGCTTCCCACGGAAGCCCAGTTCCACCGCGCCGCGTACGGGACGCCCTCGGGCGGCGAGCGCGAGTATCCGTGGGGGGATGCTCCGCCGCGCGACGTGCACGGGAATTTCGATCTGCGCCGCTGGGGGCCGACACCGGTGGGCTCCTTCCCTGAAGGGAAGAGCGCGTTCGGTGTCGGAGAGCTGGTCGGGAACGGCTGGGAATGGACCTCGAGCGTCTTCGAGCCGTTCGCCGGCTTTGCGCCGCATCCGCTTTACGCGGGCTACTCGGCGGACTTCTTCGACGGGAAGCACTACGTCATGAAGGGTGGTTCCCAGCGGACCGCCGCGTCCATGCTCCGGCGCCCCTTCCGGAACTGGTTCCAGCCGCGCTATCCCTACGTCTACGCCACCTTCCGCACGGTGGGGCCGTGAGCGAGCCAGGAACCGCGTTCTCGGGCCTCGACCCGAATCTTCTGGCGGACGTCTCGAAGGGCCTGACGGGACCCGGGCCGAAGAGCCTCCCCGCCCGCCTCCTCTACGACGAGCTGGGGACGGCGCTCTTCGAGGCGATCAGCTACCTCGAGGAATACGGACTGACGCGCGCCGACGAGCGGATCCTGCGCCGCCACGCTCCGGCGATCGCGCGCGCGACGGCGGCGCCGTTGAGCGTGGCCGAGCTGGGGAGCGGGACCGGACGGAAGACTCGCTGGCTTCTCGAGGCCCTGAGCCAGCGCCAGGCCGCGACGCCCTACTACCCCATCGACATCTCGGCCACGGCGCTCGCGCGCTGCGAGGCGGAGCTGGGGCGGCTCCCGAATGTGAAACTCTCGCCGATCCACGGCGACTACATCCAGGGACTGGCCGAGGTCGCCGCGCGGAGAGCGGCCGGGCACCGGCTGCTCGTTCTCTTCCTGGGCAGCACCATCGGGAATTTCGAGCCGGAGGAGGCGCGCCTTTTCCTGCGCGAAGTGAGGCGGCTGATGAAAGCGGGCGACTGGCTCCTCCTGGGCACGGATCTCGTGAAGCCCGCGTCCACATTGCTCCGCGCCTACGACGACCCGCTGGGCGTCACGGCCGCGTTCAACCGGAACCTGCTCGTGCGCCTCAATCGAGAAGTGGGCGCCGGCTTCGATCTCACGCTCTTCCAGCATCAGGCTAAGTGGCGCGAGTCGGAGCGGCGGATCGAGATGCACCTGGTTGCGCGCAAGGCGCACGAGGTCCCGATCGCCGCGCTGGAGACAACGATCCCCTTCCGCGAGGGAGAGAGCATCTGGACCGAGAGCTCGTACAAGTTCCGGCCCGAGGACGTGGAGCGGATGGCGAAGGCCGCCTTTTTTGTTCCGGTTTGCCGGTGGGATGATTTGGAGTGGCCGTTTGCGGAGACTTTGATTCAGGCGCGGTAGTAGGGGGGGAGGGGGAAGATCAACCCGTGGGGCTCTGTGAGACGTCGCCTTTGCTCGCTTCGCTCGCGCGGCTCCAATCGCCCCACGGATTGATCTTCCCCCTCCCCCTTCCCACGTTCCAATTCACAGCCTCTGCTCATGGACGTACTCGTCTTAAGTGTGGCTCACGGTCCAATTCCGCCTCGGAATTCCGTAATCGGATCATGGGCGGATAGTGGCAGGCGTTGCGCGAGTTGCTTCAGCGCGTAGGGTGGAGCGGGAAAACAATTCCTGGGGCGATTGGAGCCGCGCGAGCGCAGCGAGCAAAGGTGACGTTTCACAGAGCCCCAGGGATTGATTTTCCCGCTCCACCCCCCGATGAACTGGATCAGTGCTTTCCAGCTGCCTTTCCCAGCTCTTCGACGGCCCTTTCAAGCTGATCGTCCCGCAGATAAGGCGCCGGCCCCAATCGCAGAACTTCGCCTCGAAAGTCGGCCAGCACTCCCCGTTCGCGGAGCTGCATGCAGAGCGCGCCGGCGCGCGGGCTTTTCAGCGCGAGAAAACCCGCGACCCGCTCGAGCGGGAGCGAGCGGTCCCGCGCGATCACGGCGGGGTCGAGGGCGAGGGCGTCGAAGCGCTCGGCCAGGAACCCAATCTGATGCCGGCTCAGCTCGCGCAGGCGGTCGGGCGTGAGAAGCTCCCGCTCGAAAAAATCGAACACCCGCGCCGCGCGGTAGTGGCTCACGGGATCGTACGTGGACCCGGCCCAGCGATCCGGGCCCTCGGCGTAGGTCACGCGCCCGTCCGCCCTCTCCGTCAGCCGCGTGAACTCGCCGAACCATCCGGTGATCGCGGGGCGGTATTCGCGAGCGTGCGGCGGAACGCGCAGGAAGCAGTTCCCCTCCCCCAGCTGGCAGTACTTGTAGCCGCCCCCGGTGACGAAGGCCTCGCGCAGCCCCTCGTTCTCCAGCGAGAACGGGACCACGTTCAGGTGATGGTACGCGTCGACGAGAAGCTCGGCACCGGCCCGCCGGCACGCCGCCAGGACCACGCGCAGGCCGGACACGATGGCGGCGTTCCCGAAGAGCACCGATGAGACCAGGACCGCCGCGGTGCGAAGGTCCGCGCGCGCCGCGAGCCGCTCGGCCAGCGTGTCGAGTGGATCCACCCCCACCTTCACCAGCTCGAAGTGCGGATCCTCCGCCAGGCGATCGAGCTGGCGGCGGATCGAGTGGAATTCCCCGTCGGTGGTGATCAGTCTGGGACGCTGGCGGAGCGGGAGCGCGGAAAGGAAGCGAACCACCAGCTCATGCGTATTCCCGGCGAGCGCGACCTCGGCCGGAAGGGCGCCCAGAAGGCGCGCGAATCCGTGCCGCACCCGGTCCGCCTTCTCGGCGGCGCGGTCCCATTTCTCGTCCGCCAGCTCGGCCGCGTCGTTCCACGCCTCGATCTGTCCCTCGAAGGCGACGTCGGGCCACGCCTGATGGGAATGCCCGGTCAGGCGCAGCCGCTCCCCCACGCGGAAGCGGGTGTAGTGACTGGCCAGCTCCTGGCTACGCGGCAACCATCCCCCGTTCGCTTGGGTATGGGCCTGGTCCGGGTGCTACAGCTCGCTTCGGATCGCCCAGAGGTCCGGAAAGAACGGCTTGTCCAGCGTGGTCTTGAGATAGGCGGCTCCGGCCGAGCCGCCGGTCCCCTGCTTCGTGCCGATCGTCCGCTCCACCATCTTGACATGGCGGTAGCGCCATTCCTGAAATCCCTCGTCCAGGTCCACCATGCGCTCGCAGATCGAAGCCGCCATCGGGTCCGTGCGGTAGACCTGGATCAGCATCGGGTGGAGCGCGGGCGAGGCTTCGATCGGGCGGGACACATCGCGGGCGAGAACCTCCTTCGGCACCGGGAATCCGTGCCCCGCCAGGAATTGGAGGAACGCGTCCCACACCGTCGGCTCCGCCATGCGCCGCTCCAGGGCCCGGCGCGCAGGGCTGCCCTCCGGATAGCGCTGGAGGGACGCGGAATTTTTCGCTCCCAGGGTGAACTCTAGCTCGCGGAACTGCCAGGACTGAAAGCCGCTGCCCGATTCCAGCCGCGCGCGGAACGTCAGGAACTCCAGCGGCGTCATCGTCTCGAGCACGTCGATCTGGGCCACGACCACCTTGAGGATGGTGAGCACCCGCTTCAACGTGTGGAGCGCCCGGGGAATGTCCTTGTCGGCCAGCTTCTTCTTCAAGTAGTCCAGCTCGTGGAGGAGCTCCTTGAACCACAGCTCGTACACCTGGTGGACCACGATGAACAGCGTCTCGTCGTGCTCCGGCCCCTCGGAAAGCGGCTTCTGCAGCGAGAGAAGCTCGTCCAGTTTCAGGTAGCCGCCGTAGGTCACGCCCATCAGCCCCTCCGGTTCACGTGAAGCGGGGTCGGTAGCTGTTCAGCGATTCGTAGGGGTCCGGCCACGCAAGCCGGTGCCCCAGCTCGTGGGCCGCGTGCCGGGTCCAGTATGGATCCCAGAGGTGCGCGCGGGCGAGCAGACAGAGGTCCGCGCGCCCCGCGGCCAGGATGGTGTTCACGTCGGCGTAGGACGAGATGTTCCCCACCGCCATCGTCGCGATACCCGCCTCGTGCCGGATGCGGTCGGCGAAGGGGGTCTGGAAGAGCCGGCCGTACACCGGCCGCTGGTCGGGGACCGTCTGCCCGGCCGACACGTCCACGATATCGCACCCGTGTGCGTGGAGAAGGCGCGCCACCTCCACCGCGTCCTCGGGCACCATGCCGCCGGGCGCCCAGTCCACCGCGGAGATGCGCGCCGACATGGGACGGTCCGCGGGCCAGACCTCCCGCACGGCGCTGAAGACCTCGAGCGGAAAGCGCATCCGGTCCCCGAGCGGTCCCCCGTACTCGTCGTCGCGGAGATTCGTGAGCGGCGAGATGAAGCTGGCCAGCAGGTAGCCGTGCGCCATGTGGATCTCGAGAAGGTCGAATCCCGCCGTGATCGCGTAGCGCGCAGCCGTGACGAATTGCTCCCGCACCGCCCGCATGTCGGCCGGGCTCATCTCCCGCGGCACCTGGCTGTGCGGGAAATAGGGGATGGGGGAAGGCGCGACCAGGGGCCAGTTCCCTTCCGGAAGGGGCTCGGCATCCCCCTCCCAGGAGAGGCGGGTCGATCCCTTTCTCCCCGCGTGACCCAGCTGCATCGCGATCTTGGCCCGCGTGCGCGCGTGCACGAAGTCCACGATCCGCTTCCACGCGGCCGCGTGCTCCTCCGAGTAGAGGCCGGCGCACCCTGGAGAGATGCGCGCCTCGGGGCTCACGTCGGTCATCTCCGCGAACACCAGCCCGGCTCCCCCCATCGCGCGCGACCCGAGGTGGACCAAGTGCCAGTCGTCGGGCATCCCGTTCACGGCCGAGTACTGGCACATGGGTGAGACGGCGACGCGGTTCTCCAAGATCAGCTCGCGGAGGCGAAACGGCGTGAACAGGGGCGGCGGCGGCGGATCCCGCGGGACGGCCACTCCCGACTGCTTCTCCGCCTGCTCCGCGAACCACGAGTCCACCGCCGCGACGAAGGCCGGGTCGCGCTGCTTCAAGTTTCCGTGCGTCACGCGGAGGCTCCGCGTGATCAAGGTGAAGGCGAACTGGATTGGCTCCAGGTTCATGTAGCGCTCGGTATCCTCGAACCACTGGAGGGAGGCTTGGGCGGCTCGCTGGAGGCTCTCGACGGGGGGGCGGCGCGCCTCCTCGTATGCGGCGAGCGCCTCGGGGATCGAGGCGTTGGCCTGGAGCGCCTGGACCAGCGACACGGCGTCTTCCATGGCCAGCTTCGTCCCGGAGCCAACCGAGAAATGCGCGGTGTGCGCGGCATCCCCGGCCAGCACGATGTTCTTCCAGTGCCACCGTTCGTTCCGGACGGTCTGGAAGCTGCGCCAGATGGACCGGTTGGAGAGCAGGCGATGGCCCTCCAGCTCGCCGGCGAAGAGGCGCTCGCAGAAGGCCACCGTCTCATTGTCTCCGGCGCTCTCCAATCCCGCGCGGCGCCATGTGGATTCTGTGGCCTCGACGATGAACGTGGAGCGATCGGGCTGGTACTGGTAGGCGTGCACGCGCCAGAGCCCGCTTCGATCCTCCTTGAAATAGAACGTGAACGCCGGGAACCGCTTCGTGGTTCCCAGCCAGACGAACTTGTTCGGGCGCACGTCGAGCTTGGGACGGAATTGGTCGCGATGGCGCTCGCGGATCGTCGAGTTCGCGCCGTCCGCGGCCAGGACCAGGTCCACCTCCGAGGCGAGGGCATCGGGATCGGCGACCTCCCGCTCGAAGCAGAGGCGGACTCCCGCGGCGCGGCAGCGCTGGGTGAGCACGTCCAGGAGGGCGGTCCGCGAGAGCCCCGAGAAGCGGTGCCCGGTCGAGCGGAGGACCGAGCCCTTGTAGTGGACCTCGATGTCGTCCCATCGGTGACAGCGCTGGGCCAGGGCGGCGGCCACATCCGGGTCGGCCACCGCGAGCGCCTCCTCCGTGGCGTCGGAGAAGACGACCCCGAAGCCGAAGGTGGTGTCGGGACGGTTCCGCTCGTAGACGGTGACCTCGTTCCGCGGGTCGGCTTGCTTCAAGAGCAGGGCGAAGAAGAGCCCGGCCGGACCGCCGCCGATCGCGGCCGCCTTCATCCCCCGGCGCCCGGCGCGGGTTGGAACAATTGCCCCGCGATCACGAGATGCTGGATCTCGGTCGTCCCCTCATAGATCCGGAGCGCCCGGACGGCCCGGTAGAGCCGGTCAACTGGATGGTCGGCCATCACGCCGCGCGCCCCCAGCACCTGGATCGCGTCGTCGATGATCCGCTGCGCGGCTTCGGTCGCGTACGACTTCGCCATCGCCGCCTCCAGGGTGACCCGGTCGGCGCCGTGGTCCGCTTCCCACGCGGCGCGGTAGACCAGGAGCCGCGCGGCGGTCAGCTCGGTCGCCATCCGGGCCACTTTTTCCTGCACCAGCTGAAACTCGGCGAGCGCCTTCCCGAACTGGCGCCGGGTCCGGGCGTGGCGGATGGCCTCGTCCAGCGCGCGCGCGGCCATGCCGGACGCGGCGGCGCCGACGGTTGCGCGCATGCGGTCCAGCGTCTTCAGGCCCAGCGCGAAGCCGCGCCCCTCTTCTCCCAGCCGGTTCAAGGCGGGCACGCGGCAGTCCGTAAAGGTGATCTCGCCCAGCGGGTGCGGAGCGGACAGGATCTGAGCCTTGGAGAAGTTGAGGCCGGGAGTGTCCGCGGGCACCAGGAAGCACGAGATCCCCTTCCCGCCCGCGTCGGGGTCCGTCGAGGCGAACACGACGTAGAAATCGGCGATCCCCGCGTTCGAGATGTAGCTCTTCACGCCGTTCAGGACGTAGACCTCGCCCTCCCGCCGGGCGAGGGTGGCCATGCCCGCCACGTCCGAACCGGCCTCGGGCTCGGTCATGGCGAACGCGGCCATGGCGCGCCCGGCGATCGCCGCATCCGCCCAGCGGGCGCGCAGCGAATCGCTCCCGGCCCAGAGCACCGGGAGCGTGCCCAGCCCCTGGAGCGCGAACACCGCGTCCGCGAGGGGGCTGGCTGCGCCCAGGGCCTCCCGCGTGAGGCACGCGGCCCGCCAGTCCTGGCGCCGGATCGGCTCCAGCCACTTCCCCTCGCCGAGAATCGCCACGAGCGAGAGGGCTTCCGTGCGCGCCTCGTCGTCGGTTTCGGCCCCGCGCCGCGGCGCAAGCTCCCGCGCGGCGAACGCCGCGGCGCGCGCCGCCAGGTCCACGTGCGCGCCCTCCAGGAAGGCGCGGACGGGCCGGGGATCGGGGATGGCTGCCGACGAGGGCGACGAGGGCGGACGCGGGGACGGGGCCATCAGCGGAAGCGCGGCTCCCGCTTCTCGCGGAACGCATCGTAGGCTTCGCGAAAATTCGGATCCTTCATCAGCGACGCCTGGACGTCCGACTCGTAGTTCAGCGCCCACTCGAGACTCTGGCCGAACTCGGCGTCGAGGGCCTTCTTGGTGACCGCGAGCGCCGTCGACGGCCCGCGGGCCAGCCGTTCGGCATAGGCGGTCGCCTGGGCCAGCGCCTGGCCCGGGGCCACGACGCGGTGGTAGAGGCCGATCTCGTAGGCGCGGCGGGCATCGATGAATTCCCCGGTCATCAGAAGCTCCGTCGCGCGGCCCAGCCCCACCAGGCGCGGCAGGAGCCACGAGGCGCCCATGTCGGCGCCCGACAGGCCGACCCGCACGAAGAGGAACGCGATCTTCGCGGTCTCGGACGCGATGCGGATGTCGCACGCGGCGGCGATCACCGCGCCCGCGCCCGCCGCGGTACCGTTGAGCGCCGCGACGACCGGGCGCCGGCAGACCCGGATGTTCCGGATCACGTCGCACGTCATGCGCGTGAACTCGCGCAACCCTCCGAAGTCGTGCTCGAAGAGCGCGCCGATGATGTCCTCCACGTCGCCGCCCGAGCAGAACCCGCGGCCCGAGCCGGTCAGCACCACCGCGCGGACGCCGGGCTCCTTGTCGAGCGCGGCGAAGACGTCGCGCAGCTCGCCGTAGACCTCGAAGGTGAGGGCGTTCAGGCGCTCGGGCCGGTTCAGCGTGATCGTGGCGACCCCGGTCTCGGGATTCGCCGCGTACAGGAACGAACGGGGCTCGATCGGCATCTAGCGCGTCCCGGGCAGCACGGCGGTCGCCTCCATCTCCACGACGGCTCCGCGGTCCACCAGACCCTTCACCTCCAGGAGGGCCACCGCCGGGAAGAAGCGGCCCATGCGATCGCGCCAGGCCTCTCCGATCGATTTTCGCGAGGACTGGTACGCCGCGAGATCGGTGACGTAGATCGTGAGCCGGGCCACGTCCTCGGGCCGGCCGCCTGCCTCCCGCACCACCGTCAGCACCTTGTCGAGGGCGCGGGCGAACTGCTCGGTGAAGCCCGGCGGCGTTCCCGCGGCCTCCGTTTCCCATCCCGCCTGGCCCGCGACGAAGAGGAGCCGACCCCCCGCCGGCGCCAGGAGGCCGTGGCTCCACCCCTTCGGCTCGCCCAGGGAGCGCGGGTTGACGATGTCGAACGTCACGCGCGCACGCCCCCGGCGCCGACCACGACCGCGCGGCCCGATACGTCGCGGGCCTCCTCGCCGCAGAGTCGCAGGACCTCAGCCGCCACCTCTTCGGGCGTTAAGAGCCGGTCCTGTCCGGTGGTGGCGAGCACCGCCTCGAGCGCCCCCGCGCGCGACAGCCCCGTCCGCTCCGCGACGTTCGCCAGGGTCCGCTCGGTCATGGGCGTGTCGACGTATCCCGGGCAAACGGCGTTCACCGTCACCCCCGTGCCGAGGATCTCCATGGCGAGCGAGCGGACCAGCCCGACCACGGCGTGCTTGGATGCCGCATAGTGCGCGATGTACTTGCCCCCCGTCAGGCCCGCGGTGGATGCGATGGCCACCACGCGTCCCCACCCGCGAGCCACCATGTCCGGCACGAACTCGCGGGCACCGAGAAACACGCTCCGCGCGTTCACGTTCATCATGCGATCCCAGTCCGCGGTGGTGATCGCGCGTAGCGGAGCGGAGGCCGCGATTCCCGCGCTCAGGACCAGGATATCCACTCCGCCCATCCGCGTGCGCGCCTCGTCGCCCATTTGCCGCACCGCGCTCTCCTCCGCCGCGTCGCAGACCGCCGCGTCCGCCAGGCCGCCCTCGCGCCGTATGTCGGCCGCGACCTGCTCGGTCTCGGAGGACGAGCGGGCCACGACCAGGATCCGGGCGCCCGCGCCGGCGAGGGAGCGCGCGACGGCGGCGCCGATGCCGCGTCCGCCCCCGGTGACCACGGCGCGGCGTCCGTCGAGAGGAGCTTTACCCACGCCGTCCCTCCGCGGGAAGCCATTCCCGGACCGCCTCCGCGAGAATCTCGCCCAGGGTCTCGATCGTCCGCCTGCCCTCCTCGGCCGTTGCCTCGGCGGGCCTTCCGAAATACGCGCGCGGTCCGCCCGCCTCCTCGAACGTGCGCGCTCCGCTCCGGATGGCCCGCGAAAGCGACGCCTCCACCGGCGGAAGCCCGGAGCGTATCTCGTCCCTCACCAGATCGGGCCGCACCGCGAGGACGATGGACCCTTCGAACCGGCCCGCGTGACAGGCGCCGCTCTGAAACTCTTCGGTCAGCCGGAGCGCCCACGGCTTCCTCGTCAAATCCGGACAGACCACGGGAAGGAGTCTCTCGGACGACGCGGTCTCCGAGGCCGCCGCCAGCGCCGTCAGATGGGCGGGGTCCAGGTGCGCGTTCGCGATGCCGAGCGCCAGAAAGCCCCGCCGCGAAAGCGCGCGCGCCAGATCCAGGACCAGGCGCTTCACGGCCTCCGGGTCGACCGAGATCGTTCCCGGAAACGACGCCCCGAACGGGGCCGCCGCGTACGGGAGCGCGGGGAGCAACACCGGAGTGAGGCCCGCCGCCTCCAGTTTCGTCGCCGCCGCCTCGGCCATGGCGTCGGCGATCAGCACGTCGGTCCCCAGCGGCAGGTGCGGACCGTGGGCCTCGATCGCGCCTACCGGAAGGAGCGCGACGGGGCGCGATCCCTCGAGGCGGCGAATCTCCTCCCAGGTCAGCTCGGCCCACTTGCGCGGCGCCAATTGCCCTCCCCGTGGCCATGGAGTCCGGCCTTGCCGCCCGCGAGCCGGGCGTCCATGATGGGACCGGTCACGAAACTTACCATGACGTACGAGCCGCCGGAACGCCTGAACATCGCCGATCACTTCCTCGACGCCCGCGTGCGCGAAGGCCGCGGCGAGCGTCCGGCGCTGCTCGTGGACGGCGGCACCCTCACCTACCGCGACGTCCAGACGCTGGCCAACCGCTTCGGCAACGTCCTCCTCGAAGCCGGGGTAGAGCCGGAGCAGCGCGTCCTGATCGCCCTCCCCGACGGCCCCGAGTTCGTGGCCGCGCTCTTCGGGACGCTGAAGATCGGGGCCGTGGTCGTCATGGTGAACCCGGGGCTTCCGGCGGAGGAGATCCGCGGGCTCGCCGCGTACACGCGCGCCCGGGTCGTGGTCGCCCATCAAGATTCCGCCGCGGCGTTCGAGGAGGCGGCGCGCGGCTCGCTCTTCGTCAAACGGGTCCTGGTCGCGGGCGCCGCCGCGCTGGACGCCGCACTCGCCCGCGCTTCCCCGTCGCTCGACACGTATCCCAGCCACCGGGACGACTCCGCGATCTGGCTCTTCTCTGGCGGCACCACCGGCAGGCCCAAGGCCGTGGTCCAGACCCACCGAGCCTTCGCCTACACGGCCGCGTGCTACGGGTCGGGAGTGATCGGCTACACCGAGCGGGACGTGTCCCTCTCCGTGCCCAAGCTCTACTTCGGCTACGCGACCGGCTCGAATCTTTTCTTCCCCTTCGCCGCGGGTGGCGCGGCGGCGCTCTTCCCCGAGCCCGCGACCCCCGAGGCGCTCTTCGACCGGATCCGCCGCTTCCGGCCGACCGTGCTCGTCAACGTCCCCACCATGGTGCACAAGATGGTCTCACACAAGGAGGCGGAGTCCGCCGATCTCACGTCGCTTCGCGTGGCCACGTCGGCCGGCGAGGCACTGCCCCGGGAGCTGCACGAGAAGTGGAGGCGGGTCTTCGGCGTCGAGCTCCTGGACGGATTGGGCACGGCGGAGATGTGGCATATCTTCATCTCCAACCGGCCCGGCGCGGCAAGGCCCGGAACCCTGGGAACCGTGGTCCCGGGATTCGAGGTGAAGGCGTGCGACGAGGAAGGGCACGAGGTGCCTCGCGGCGAGACGGGGTGGCTCTGGGTGCGCGGCGGCGCCCGGGCGGCGGGCTACTGGCAGCATGGCGAGAAGTCGGAGCAGGCGTTCCGCGGGGAGTGGTACGTCTCGGGGGACATGATTCGCGTGGACCCGGACGGCTACGTGACGTATTGCGGGCGGGGCGACGAGCTTTTCAAGGTGGCGGGAAAGTGGCTCGCGCCCTCCGAGGTCGAAGGATGCCTCCTCGATCATCCGGCCGTCGCCGAGGCGGCCGTGGTGTGCGCGGCCGACTCGAACGGCCTGGTGAAGCCGATCGCCTACGTGGTGGCGCGCGAGCGGCGCGAGAGCCTGGGCGAGGAGCTGCGCGCATTCGTCCGCGACCGGCTCGCCCCGTACAAGCACCCGCGCGAGGTGGTTTTCCTCGACGCGCTCCCCCGCACGCATCTCGGCAAGGTGGACCGGGGCCGGCTCCTGGGCCGGTAGCACCATCGGAAAACAAAGCGGCGCCCGTGAGCAATCCCACGGGCGCGCGCTGTTTTTCTCCGGATTTCTGCTATACGGACCTACGTGAAGACGACCGTGGCGGGACCTTGGCTCCCTTCCTACGCGCCTCCGAGAGCCCGATCGCGATCGCCTGCTTGCGGCTGGTGACGCGGCCGCCGTGTCCGGACTTTCCACTCTTCAACGTGCCGCTGTTCCGCCGGCGCATGGCGCTCTCGACGGATTTGGACGCGGCCTCGCCGTACCGGCGGCCGCCCGACTTCTTGATCGATCTGCGTGTGGGCATCGTGCGTCTCCCTTGAGAGTAGCGCGCTTTCTTCGCACGCAAGCGGCTCACACCCCCTCGCCCTACTTTTGTCGCATATCGCAAGCCTCATGCCGAAGGGGGCCGGAAGCGGCACCTTGACCCCTCCCGCCGATGACGGTACGGTGACCGTCGATCGCCCCGAGGCACACCATCCGCGCCAATTCGTCCGGAGCACGCCCATGCCCACACGCACGCGCCCGCGAAAGCCGTCTCAAAACGGCACGCTCGACCGCTGTGTCAGCGTCGACGAGGTCGAGACCCTCGCCAGGAAGCGCCTGCGTCCCGCGTACTACGACTACTACGCCGGGGGCGCCGAGGACGAATCCACGCTGTCCCGGAACCGGCGCGGATTCGCGCACTACGCGCTCCTCCACCGGGTCCTCGTGGACGTGGAGCGGATCGACACCGCCACCGATGCACTGGGCGCGCCAGTCTCCATGCCCATTCTCGTGGCGCCGACGGCGTATCACCGACTGGCCGATGACGAGGGGGAAACCGCCACCGCGCGCGCCGCCGGCGCGGCCGGCACGCTGATGGTGGCGAGCACCCTTGCGACGCGCACTCTGGAGGAGATCGCCGAGGCCGCGACCGGCCCGCTCTGGTTTCAGCTCTACGTGTACCGGGACCGGGGCGTCACCGAGCGTCTGATCGCGCGCGCCGAGGCCGCGGGCTACCGCGCTCTCGTGGTCACCGTGGACACGCCGCGGCTGGGAAGGCGGGAGCGGGACGTGAGAAACCGGTTCACGCTCCGGCGCGGGCTCACGGTCGCGAATCTCGTGGGCGAGGGCGCCGAGCTGGCGCGTTGGGAGCGCTACGGGAGCATGGCCGCCTACGCCTCGGCCCTGCTCGATCCGTCGCTCACGTGGGAGACGATCGCCTGGATCCGCGGGCGCACGCGGCTCCCCATCGTGCTCAAGGGGATCGCCAGGGCCGACGACGCGGCGCGCGCGGTGGACCACGGCGCCGCGGGCGTGTGGGTCTCGAACCACGGCGGCCGCCAGCTCGACGGCTGCGAGGCAAGCGTGCTCGCGCTCCCTGCCGTGGTCGCGGCGGTCCGCGGCGGCGCCGAGGTGTTCGTGGACGGCGGCATTCGCCGCGGCACGGACGTGCTCAAGGCGCTTGCCCTGGGCGCCCGCGCCGTCATGATCGGCCGCCCCGTGCTGTGGGGACTGGCCGCCGGCGGAGAGCGCGGCGTCCGCTACGTCCTCGAGATGCTCCGCGAGGAGGTCGCCCTTTCCATGTCGCTCGCCGGGTGCCCCGACCTCAAGGCCGTCGATCGGGACCTGATCGTCCGCTGCGAGCCCTGGTGAGCCGTTCCTCGCGGCTTACCTTCGGGCTCCTGCTCCTGGCCGCCTTCGCCCCCGGATGCCTCACCTACGAGACCAGCGAGACCCAGGTCACGATCGACCGCCGGACGGGCCTGGCCCGCGTGGAGGTCACCGTCCACAACGTGGCTACCACGGAGACGGGCCGCGGCGGCCAGTGGGAAGACTTCGAGCAGCTTGACTCGCTGCGGCGGAGCGACGCCTACTTCGCCGGCTCGTTCCTCCGCTCTACCGGAGGCGGGCTTGTCGGAAAGAGGCGGGCGTGGATCGACCGCGGGCAGGTCCACGCCTCGTACGTGATCACCACCCGCGACCTGAACCAGATCGCCGAGGGATGGGCCGCCGACTCCTCCGGGTACCACTACACCTCCCTGCTCACGGTCGCCCGGACCAACGGCCAGCGGACCGGCGACGACAAGCCCACCGTCGTCTGGCCGCGAAGCGCGCGCCTCCTCATCGTCGTCGAGCAGGACCCGCACTTCTCCGAAGCGGTCCCGTTTCTCCCGGAGATCCAGAAAGCCCTCGCGGCCCGCCTCAAGGCGAATGCGTCCCGGCACGCCGCGCCCCACGCGCCCGCGAAAAAGCGCCGAGGTGCCCGGGGCGGCTGACTTTCCGCCTTCATGAAATCTTCACGAATGCGTGTCATGCTGTGGGTCCCCTTCCCCTCCGGGACCCGAGGCGCGCCGTGCGAAAGAGTCGAATTCTGGTGGTGGACGACGACCCCAAGGTGACCGCCTCGCTCCGCCTGTACCTGGAGCACGCGGGGTACGAGGTCCATGCCGCCTCCGACGGACAGAGCGCTCTGGCCGCCGCGTCTTCGCTAACGTCCTGGGGTCGGACCGCGCACCGCGGCCGAATCGCCGGAAAGGAGCTCCACGATGCGAAGGTCAGCCGTTTTCCCATGGGTCGCCGCGCTCTTCTGCACCGCGGCCGTCGGCGCAGCGCCGCCCGCCGCCGCGCCGCGCGCCGCGCCCGCCGCGCCCACCGCGCCCGCCGCACCGGAATTTCCGCCCAACGAGGCGGGACAACATGCGGCTGCCTACTTCCGCGCCTATGGCAAGGGAGAGGCCGCGATGAAGCAGTTCCTGGCGCAACACGCCTCGCAGGCGGCCCTGAAGCGCCGCTCGATCGAGGACCGCCTGGAGACCTACCGCGACATGCGCGAGGAGCGCGGCCGTCTCACCCCGGTCCGGGTCAGCGAGTTCACCGAGTCCTCCGTCACCGTCGTGACGCGGGCCGAGCGGGGCGGACGCCTTTTGATCACGATCCTCTGCGAGGCGGACCCGCCGCACGCGTTCGTGGCGATCCGCGTCGAGGATATGCCCCCCGACGAGGGGACGCCGGAAGGCGCGGACGACGCCGAATATTCCGCCGGCCCCCGTATGAGCGAGGAGCAGGTCGCGGCGGCGCTGGGCACCGCCCTCGACTCCCTGACGCGCGCGGAGGCGTTTTCCGGCGCGGTGCTCCTTGCGAAGGGAGACCGCGTGCTTCTTCGGCAGGGCTACGGGCTTGCGTCGCGCCGCTTCCGCGTTCCGAACCGGCCCGAAACCGCTCCAACCGGTCTTCCCCCAGGCGAACCTCGGGGCGCGCGTGCTCCGGGATTTCGTCCTGACGTTCGACCAGAAAAACCATCGGCTCCGGCTGGTCCGGACGGCGTAAAATGAACGGCGTGAGCACGCCTCCGGAGGTCACCGACGAAGAGACGCTGGCAGCGATCGTGCGCGAGGCCCGGGTCGTGGCGGTGATCGGGATGGTGGACGAGACCAAGGCGCACCGGCCGGCTCTCGAGATTCCCCGGATGCTCATCCAGCGCGGGATGAAGGTGATCCCCGTGAATCCCAGGATCCAGACGTCCCTGGGCCTCACCGCCTATCCCGACCTCGCCTCGGTGCCGGAGCGGTTCGACCTGGTGGACGTGTTCCGGCGCCCGGAGGACGTGCCGCCGCATGCCGACGAGGTTCTGGCGCTCCCTCCCGACCGCCGACCCCGGGTTTTCTGGATGCAGACCGGGATCCGGAACGATGCCGCCGCGGCCAAGCTCGCCGCGGCCGGCATCGCCGTGGTCATGGATCACTGCCTGGGGGTCTACGCCGCCCGGTACCGCATGCGGGTCTGAGGGACATCGGCCGCAAGCTTCGGATAGCGGGGGCCGCCTCCCTTCCGTACCCTTCTCACCATGAGCGAACGCCCCACGACTGAAGCCGCCGCCCCGGCCGGCGTCCCCACGGCCAAGGACCCGCGCTGGCGGGCGATTCTCCGGCGCGACGCCGGCCAGGACGGGCGCTTCGTCTTCGGCGTCCGCTCCACCGGGATCTACTGCAAGCCCTCCTGCCCCGCCCGGAAGCCGGGGCGGCGCCAGGTGGTCTTCTTCCCGGATCCACCCGCCGCCGAGCACGCGGGGCTCCGCGCGTGCCTCCGGTGCCGGCCGCGCGACGTGGCGGCCCACCCGTACGCGCTCCTGGTGCGCCGCGTATGCGCCGCCATCGAGGAGCGCTCCCCCGACGAGCGCGTCACACTGGCCGCGCTGGCGCGGGTCGCCGGAATGTCGCCGCATCATCTGCAACGCACCTTCCTTCGCGCGACGGGCATCTCGCCGCGCCAGTACGCGGACGCGGTCCGCCTGAACGCGCTCAAGGAGCGCCTCCGACGAAAGGAGCCGGTCACCATGGCAATGACGGAAGCGGGGTACGGTTCGAGCAGCCGCCTCTACGAGCGCTCGCCCGGGGCTCTGGGAATGACGCCGGGGACTTACCGCGCGGGGGGCCCGGGGGCGCGGATCGCCTACACCGTGGCGAAGTCTCCGATCGGGGCGCTCCTCGTCGCGGCGACGGAGCGCGGCGTCTGCAGCGTGAAGATCGGCGGGAGCGACGCGACGCTCTCGTCGCTCCGGAGCGAGTTCCCCAGAGCGCAGGTGCGGCGCGACGAGGCCGCGCTGGGCCGGTGGGTGCGCGCCATCGTGCGGCATCTCTCGGGAGAGGATACGCGCCTGGACGTCCCCGTGGACGTGCGCGCGACCGCCTTCCAGTGGCGCGTGTACGAGGCGCTCCGCGCGATCCCCTACGGCGAGACGCGCAGCTATCAGGAGGTCGCGCGGATCGTGGGAGCGCCGAAGGGGGCCCGCGCGGTGGGCCACGCGTGCGCGACGAATCCGGTCGCGATCGTCATTCCCTGCCACCGTGTGGTGCGCGGGGACGGCACTCTGGGCGGCTACGCGTACGGGTTGGGGATGAAGCGGACGCTGATCGACGCCGAGCGGGAGCGCGCGGAGCGCCTCGCGACCCGCGCGACCGGGCACGGACGCCGGCGCGCTTCCGGAACCGGCGGCGCTACGTCTTCTCCAACGTCGAGGCGAGCGCGCTCGGGTCGGTGATGGGGGCGCTGCAGGCGAAGTTCTCGCAGACGTAGGCCGCGGGCCTCCCGCCCACCGGTCCCTGCGCCGCCGTGAAGGGCGCGAGCTTCGCAAGCTCCTCCCCCGCGGCTCCCGGCTCCGTGAGCAGGAACACCGCGCGCGGCGCGAAACGGCCCCGAGCCGCTCGCAGTAGCGCGCGGGTCTCCGGCGCGCCCGCCGCCCCGGCCACGACCACCTCATGCGTCGGCCCGAAGGCGAAATCGAGCGCGCTCAGAAGCTGCGTGTGGGCTCCGGGCAGGCGCGCCACCGATCCCCCGAACGCGAGCACCGTCTCCTCGGCGCGGCGCTCCAGCTCCGAGCGCCCCGTCATGCGCGCCAGCCGCAGGAGGACGAGCACCGCCACCGAGTTCCCCGAGGGAATCGCGCCGTCGTAGATCTCCTTGGTGCGGGCGAGGAGCGGCTCGGCGTCGGAGCCCGTGAAGAAGAACCCGCCGTCCGTTTCGTCCCAGAAGAGCCGCTCCATGTCCACCACCAGGGCGAGCGCGCGCTCCAGGTGGCGGGGATCGAACGTGGCCTCGTACAGCTCGATCGAGCCCCACGCGAGGAACGCGTAGTCGTCCAGGTACGCCGGGTGCGCGGCCTCTCCCTCGCGCCACCGCGCGAGCAGGCGCCCATCGGCGCGGAGGAGATGCGTCTCGAGGAACGCGGCCGCGCGCACCGCAGCTTCCGCCAGGCCAGGATCCTCGAGCGCGACCGACGCCTTCGCCAGGGCCGCGATCATGAGCCCGTTCCACGCGGTGAGCACCTTGTCGTCCCGGAGCGGGCGGACGCGGCGCGAGCGAATCTCGAGGAGCTTCACGCGATCGGCCTCCAGCCGCCGCGCCAGCTCCGCCGGTAAAAGCCCCGTCTCGCGGGCCAGGGCCAGCGGATCCTCGGTCAGGTGGAGGATGTTGGTGCCGGTCAGGTGCCCGCCCGCGGCGGGGTCGATCCAGTTCCCCTTCTCCTCGGCGCCGTAGGCGTGCGCGAAGAGCGCCGCCTCCTCGGCCCCGAGCGCCTCGCGAATCTCGGCGAGGCTCCAGACGTAGAACTTCCCCTCCTCCCCTTCGCTGTCCGCATCCTCCGCGGAATAGAAGGCCCCCTCGGGGGACGTCAGATCGCGCGCGACGCAGGTCGCGATCTCCCGCGCCACCGAGGCATAGAGGGCGTCGCCGGTCGCCTGGTGCGCCTCGGCGTACGCCATCATCAGCAGGGCTTGGTCGTAGAGCATCTTCTCGAAGTGGGGAACCAGCCACTCGCGGTCGGTGGAATAGCGGTGCGCGCCGAACCCGATCTGGTCGTAGATGCCGCCCCTCCGGATCCAGCGGAGCGTGCGCTCCACCAGGTCGAGCGCGCGTCCGTCGCCGGTCCGCTTCCAGTAGCGGAGAAGGAACGTGAGCTGGTGCGGCGTCGGGAATTTGGGCGCGGTGCCGAACCCTCCGTACTCCTCGTCGAAGCGCTGCTGGAGGTGCTCGAACCCCCGGGTCAACAGGGAGACGTCGGGCCGCTCTCCCGGCGTTCCGGCGAACTCGCCGCGCACGGCCTCCACGATCTGCCCCGCCACGCTTTCCACGCGCTCGCGCTGCCCTTCCCAGGCCGAGAGCACCTGGTACAGGACCTCCTTCAGACCCGGGCGGCCGAACCGCGTCTCCGGCGGGAAGTAGGTGCCCGCGAGGAACGGACGCGCGTCGGGCGTCAGGATCACGGTCAAGGGCCAGCCGCCGGATCCGGTGAGCGCCTGGCAGACGGTCATGTAGACGTGGTCCAGGTCGGGCCGCTCCTCGCGGTCCACCTTGATCGGCACGTATCGGGAATTCAGGATCTGGGCGATCTCCGCGCTCTCGAAGGATTCCCGCTCCATGACGTGGCACCAGTGGCAGGTGGCGTAGCCGATGGAGAGGAAGATCGGGCGGTCCTCGGCGCGCGCCTTCTCGAACGCCTCGTTCCCCCAGGGGTACCAATCGACGGGGTTTTTGGCGTGCTGGAGGAGGTAGGGGCTCTTCTCTCTGGCGAGGCGATTCTCCCGGGCGTGGGGCGCCGCGGGCTCAGACGGCATGTTCGATGAGCCCTCCCGCGACGACGCGGTCTCCCTCGTAGAGGACGAGGGACTGGCCCGGCGTCATCGCGCGCTGCGGCTCTTCGAACGTGACCTCCGCGGAGGTCGTGCCGTCCAGGGCCGCGGGCCCGCCCGGCCGGAGCACGGCCGGCGCGGCCGCGTGGAGGTACCGGATCTTCGCGGCGCCCGCGATCTGCCCGTCGGGCGGCGCGCCCGAGAGGTAGTTCACGCGGTGGATGCGCGCCGTCCGGCGGTAGAGCGCGGCCTCGTCGTCCACGACGACGGCGGCCGTGGCGGGATCGATCTCGCTGACGTAGAGCCGCCGCCCCGCGGCCACGTTCACGCCGCGGCGCTGGCCGATGGTGAATGCGTGGATCCCCTCGTGCCGCGCGAGCGGCCGGCCCGCGGCGTCCCGCACCTCGCCCGACGGCGCGGCCGCCACCCGTTCCGGGTAGCGCAGGCGCAGAAAGTCCAGGTAGCGCTTCCCCTCGACGAAGCAGATGTCCTGGCTCTCCTTCTTGTCGGCGACGGCCAGCCCCAGATCGCGGGCGGCCGCGCGGACCTCTTCCTTCGTCATCGCCCCCAGGGGAAAGAACGCCTTCGCTAGCGCTGCCTGCGAAAGCCCCCACAGCACGTACGACTGGTCCTTGCCGGGATCGGCCGCGCGGTGGAGCGTCGCCCGCCCGTCTCCGTCCACGCCGCGCCGGGCGTAGTGGCCGGTCGCCACGTAGTCGCACCCGAACGACTCGGCGCGGCGCAACAACTCGCCGAACTTGAGCCAGTTGTTGCACTGCACGCAGGGGTTTGGAGTGCGGCCCGCCATGTATTCGCCCACGAAATTCTCGATCACGTGCTCGCGGAAGTCGTCCTCCATGTCGAGCACGTAGTGCCGGAAACCGATCCGGTGCGCGACCGCGCGGCAGTCGTCGATGGCTTCCAGCGTGCAGCAGCCTCTGGCCGGAGAGGGCCCCTCCGAGTAGCACCAGAGCTTCATCGTGACGCCGATCACCGTGTGGCCTGCCCGGTGGAGGAGCGCCGCCGCGACGCACGAGTCCACGCCCCCGCTCATGGCGACGAGGATGGTCGCCTTCTCACGCGGCGCAAACGGGTTCATGGGGTCCTCAGGAGGCGAACGTGGGCGAAGCGGAGCGGAGCTTCTGGACGACGGGAGGGATCAGCTCGATGACGCGGTCGATCTCGGCCTCCGTGGTACATCGCCCCAGGCTCAGGCGCACCGCGGTCTGCGCGATCGCGGCGGGCACGCCCATGGAGAGCAGCACGTGGGAGGGGTGAGACGAGCCGGCCTTGCAGGCGGAGCCGCTGGAACAGGCGATCCCCTTCATGTCGAGCGTGAGGATCAGGTGCTCCCCCTCGGCGCCGACGAACGAGACGTGGCTGGTGTTACAGACGCGGGGAGCGCCGGCGCCGTGAATCACGATCTGTGGCACGCGGGCGAGGAGCGCGCTCTCGAGGCGGTCGCGAAGCGCCGCGATTCGCGCCGGCACGCTCGCCAGCTCCTTCTGCGCCAGCTCCGCGGCCACGCCCAGCCCCACGATCGCGGGCACGTTCTCCGTTCCCGCGCGGCGGCCGCGCTCGTGTTCGCCGCCGAATTGAAGCTGCAACGGCTTTAACCCGCGCTTCACGTACAGGGCGCCGGCGCCCTTCGGCCCGTAGAACTTGTGCGCCGTGATCGTGGCGAACGACGCCTGCCACGCCTGCACGTCGATCGGGAGCTTCCCCGCGGCCTGCACCGCGTCGATGTGGTAGGCGACGCCCCGGGACGCGCAGACCGCGCCGATCTCGGCGCTGGGCTGCACGACCCCGGTCTCGTTGTTGGCGGCCATCACGGACACCAGCACCGTGTCGTCGCGCAGGGCCTCCGCCACGGCGCCGGGCTCCACCTGGCCGTTCGCCGCGGCTGCCACCCGCGTGACCGTGAATCCCTCGGCCTCCAGCGCGTCGGAGGCGTGCCGCACCGCGTCGTGCTCGATGGCGCTGACCACCACGTGGCGCCCCTTGGACGCGAGCGAGCGGGCCGCCCCCAGGATGCCCATGTTGTCGGACTCGGTCCCGCCGCTGGTGAAGACGATCTCGCCGGGCGCGGCGTTCAGGAGGGCGGCCACCTTCGCTCGCGCCTCCTCCATCGCTCCCTTCGCCTCCTGACCGAAGGCGTGCACGCTGGACGCGTTTCCGTAGAGGTCGGCGAAATACGGGAGGATCGCCTCCAATACCTCGGGCCGGACCGGCGTGCTGGCGTTGTGGTCGAGATAGATGCGGGACACGGAGAGGCGCTCCTCCTGGTGGTAAGGCTGCATTCAGGGTATCAAAGCGATAGCGGCGTGGCGCTACGCGTTTTTGGGGCGCGAGGGGAGGCAACGCTCCGGGGGCTGTTCTCGGAACTGCTCTGACAAGCAGAGCAGTTCCTGCGAAGG